>OQVT01000688.1_pt1 | contig 19886 bp, 15 predicted proteins | sample 1691561 | NCBI WGS metagenome assembly OQVT01 (sample SAMN03418260, study PRJEB22391) | human gut metagenome | biome: human-gut; feature: organic feature; material: feces | host: Homo sapiens | place: Tanzania | collected 2013-01 | reverse complement strand
GCACCTCACATTTTCCATCACTCTTTGTCTTATGCTCATGAAGGAAGTGAGATAATACTAATTTTAAGTCTATCAGTAAGGAAACACTTACTGATTGTATTGGTGACAATGGTGTAAATGCAATCATTTATATGGGCTATTCAGATTGTGAAAACTGTCAAAAAGTAGTTGCTGATATTCAAAAAGCAGCTATTGAAAGAAATCAGAACATTTACTACTTAGATACTGAGCAAGAGATTAAAACAGATACTGATTATGATTTATTGTTTGAAACATTAAAACCAGTTCTTGTTTCAATGGATGAAAATAAACCAGATGATTTAAAAATATACACACCTCACATTTTCTTCATTATTAATGGTGAATTAGTCCAAGGTTATGTTGGATACGCATCTGGCTATGATTATAGTAAGTTGTTTAAGAAAAACGGATTTTAAAGGAGAAGAAAAGTATGTCAGCAAGTTTAACAGCAACAGAAAACAAATTAAAACAGTTATATTCTAATAGAGAAAAAGAAGAAGAAAAAAACAAAGGCAATATTGAAAAAATTACAAATAAATACAACGATAATGTAAAAACATTAAAGGACGATTGTGATGCAAGAAAAAAAGATTGCGATGCTTCAAACAAACCATCGCAATGTTTCAAGTGAACCATCGCAATGTATTGCTCGCTTTATTTTGATGCTTTAAGCACACGTTTAATGTGTCCGATTTTTACTGAAAATAAAAACGTAAATCGTGATACAGAACAATGAAGTCTGTAAAAACAGAGAATGAAAAATAAGTTGGGGGAAAATAAATATAAGAAGTGAGCCGAAAGCGGGACTCGAACCCGCGACTTACTCATTACGAATGAGTTACTCTACCAACTGAGTTATTTCGGCTTTTTAGAGCTGTCCGGATAGGTTTTTCATCCGAAAGCGATGCAAATTTACTGCTTTCTTTTTATCTGCAAAATGAAAAAGAGTTTTTTTTGATTTCGGACAACTCATCCATCACAGCCGAGAAAAATGTAGAATCTCGGCTGTGACGGTGCTATTTTTTAGGGCAGCACAGAGTCAACGTCCTTCAGGCTCTTTTCTATATCATCTTCGCTCAAAGAGAAGTTGGTAAGGTTGCCGCTCAGATATTGATCGTATGCGCTCATGTCTATCAGTCCATGACCCGACAGGTTGAATAGGATGACTTTCTCTTCGCCTGTTTCCTTGCATTTCAATGCTTCTTGCACTGTAGCCGCTATAGCGTGACAAGATTCTGGAGCGGGGATGATACCTTCGGCTTGTGCAAAGAGACATCCCGCCTTGAATGAGTCGAGCTGCTGAATGTCAACAGCCTCCATAAGTCCGTCTTTCAGAAGTTGCGAAACAATGACTCCGGCACCGTGGTAACGAAGACCGCCAGCGTGAATGTTGGCAGGAGTAAAGTTATGTCCTAATGTAAACATAGGCAACAGCGGAGTATATCCGGCCTCATCGCCAAAGTCGTATTCAAATTTTCCTCGTGTCAACTTAGGACAAGAAGCAGGTTCGGCTGCTACGTAGCGAGTCTTTTTTCCTTCCAGTATAGAGTGACGCATGAATGGGAAGCAGAGACCGCCGAAGTTAGAACCACCGCCGAAACAAGCAATGATAACATCAGGATATTCGCCAGCCATTTCCATCTGCTTCTCGGCTTCCAGACCGATAACAGTTTGGTGCAGGGTAACGTGGCTCAACACAGAACCGAGGGTATATTTACAGTTTGGAGTAGTACGTGCCAATTCGATAGCCTCTGATATGGCAGTACCCAGTGAACCCTGATGATTAGGATATTTGGTAAGAATATCTTTTCCGGCACGTGTAGACATAGAAGGCGACGGAGTAACCTGTGCGCCGAAAGTCTGCATAATGCTGCGGCGGTAAGGCTTCTGCTCATAACTAATCTTTACCTGATAAACGGCAGCCTCCAATCCGAACAACTTAGCTGCGTATGAAAGAGCGCATCCCCACTGTCCGGCACCTGTTTCGGTAGTGACGTTGGTAACGCCTTCTTTTTTGCAGTAGTATGCCTGCGGAATTGCTGAGTTCAACTTGTGCGAACCTACCGGGCTTACGCTTTCGTTCTTAAAGTAGATGTGTGCAGGTGTGCCAAGAGCCTTCTCCAGTCCGTAGGCGCGTACCAGCGGAGTGCATCGGTAGTTCTTATACACATCGCGTACTTCTTCCGGTATTTCAATCCACGCATCTGTTTGGTTCAATTCTTGTCTGCTGGCTTCTTCTGAAAAGATAGGAAACAAGTCCTCCGGTTTTAGCGGTTGGTGAGTAGCCGGACTGAGCGGTGGCATGGGTTTGTTTTTCATGTCCGCTTGAATGTTATACCAATATTTAGGGATTTCCGTTTCCGGAAGAATGAATTTTTTCTGTTTGGTGCTCATAATAGTATTTGTTTTCTTTTTGTTAGATTGATGGCAAAATTATGTAAAGAAATGATAGTAAACAAAAGAAACGGCTGTTATTTTGATATTGTGTTCCAAAAGATGTATGGTTTTGTCGTTATTTTTCCTCTAAAACCATACTAAACGAAAGTTTTTTGCTGTAGAAAGTAAAAAATCGCTTTTTACATTTCAGACTTTTTTCAATTAATCACTATCTTTGCATCCCGAATTGTGATGTAACCAAAATGCAGCGTTTAGTGAAGCAGATAAAACATGAAGGTGTAAGCTCGTTTTCGGGGTGGCAACAGACACCTTTTGTTACGATGGAGAAGCAAGAAGTTTTCTATCGTGGTATTCTCTTTTCTTCATTTACGGGCATGTTGCTTCCTTTCTTTTTTTATGCAACTAATATTTTTTATGATATATTGATACCTGGAATTGCCGATTGGTAAGTCCAGGTATTTTTTTATTTGATAGATAAACTAAAAGAATTATTACAATACAAATATATAAAGGAGTATATGGAACCACTAAAACATGAATGCGGTGTAGCTATGATAAGACTGCTTAAGCCGCTTGAGTACTATCAGGAGAAATACGGTACTTGGATGTACGGGCTGAACAAACTTTATCTTTTGATGGAGAAGCAGCATAACCGCGGTCAGGAAGGTGCCGGACTGGCGTGTGTAAAGCTTCAGGCTAATCCGGGAGAGGAGTATATGTTTCGCGAGCGTGCCTTGGGTTCCGGAGCCATTACCGAGATATTCGGCACTGTGCATTCTAACTTTAAGGACCTGACAGAAGAGCAACTTCATGACGCAGACTATGCCAAGCGTTATCTGCCGTTTGCCGGAGAACTCTATATGGGCCATCTGCGTTATTCCACTACCGGAAAGAGTGGTATATCTTATATACATCCGTTTTTGCGTCGTAATAATTGGCGTGCCAAGAACTTGGCTTTGTGCGGCAATTTCAATCTTACTAATGTAGACGAGATTTTTGCCGAACTTACTGCTCACGGACAGCATCCGCGTAAATATGCCGATACGTACATCATGCTAGAGCTGGTAGGTCATCGGTTAGACCGTGAGGTGGAGCGCATATACAGACAGTGTCTGGAAGAAGGACTTGAAGGCATGGATATAACTCACGCCATAGAAGACCGCGTCGACCTGACTAATGTGCTTAAAACATCGGCTCCGCAGTGGGATGGAGGTTATGTTATTTGCGGTATTACGGGTAGTGGCGAGTCGTTCTCTGTGCGCGATCCTTGGGGCATACGTCCCGCCTTTTGGTATGCCGACGATGAAATCATGGTGTTGGCTTCAGAGCGTCCGGTAATACAGACTGCGCTGAATGTGCCTGCCGATAGCGTAAACGAGCTGTTGCCCGGTCAGGCTATATTGGTAAATAAGCAAGGAGAACTTAGATTGAGCCAGATTATAGAACCCAAGCAGAAGAAAGCCTGCTCGTTTGAGCGCATTTACTTTAGCCGTGGCAGTGATATCGATATTTACCGCGAACGTAAGTTGCTTGGCGAGAAGTTGGTAGAGCCGATTTTGAAATCTATCGACAATGATGTAGTACATACGGTGTTCTCTTTCATTCCTAACACAGCCGAGGTTGCATTCTATGGTATGCTGGAGGGATTCGACAACTATCTGAACGAACTGAAGGTGCAGCGCATAGAGGCTTTGGGGCATAAGCCAAGCCACGTAGAGCTGGAGCAGATATTGTCGCAGCGCATTCGCAGTGAGAAGGTTGCCATTAAAGATATTAAGTTGCGTACCTTCATAGCCGAAGGCAATACGCGTAACGACCTTGCCGCACACGTTTACGATATTACTTATGGCAGTTTGGTGCCGTATCACGATAACTTAGTGATAATAGACGACAGTATAGTAAGAGGTACTACGCTTAAGCAGAGCATCATCAGCATACTCGACCGTCTGCATCCTAAGAAGATAGTAATAGTATCATCGTCTCCACAAGTAAGATACCCCGATTATTACGGTATCGATATGGCAAGCATGGAGCAGTTCATCGCTTTCAAGGCAGCCATCGCTTTGTTGGAGGAGAGAGGAATGCAGCATGTCATCGAAGATGCGTATCGTAAGTCGAAAGCGCAGTTGGGACTCCCTAAAGAGGAGATGAAGAACTACGTGAAAGACATCTACGCTCCGTTCACCCCCGAAGAGATATCAGAGAAAATGGTGGCGCTGCTTACCCCGGCAGGAACTCAGGCTAAGGTGGAAATAGTTTATCAAACCCTCGACGGACTGCACGAAGCTTGTCCGGATAATCTTGGCGACTGGTACTTCAGCGGCGATTATCCCACACCGGGCGGCGTGAAGTTGGTAAACCAAGCCTTTATAGATTACGTAGAGCAAATATATCAATTCTGAATACACATATATAAATTATAGATCATAGATATAATAAGAATGAGAAATGTAACATTAATCCTCGACGACGGGAGCCGCTTTCATGGCAAGTCGTTCGGTTATGAGAAACCGGTGGCTGGCGAAGTAGTGTTCAATACTGCTATGACCGGTTATCCTGAGAGCTTGACCGACCCTTCGTATGCAGGTCAGCTTATGACTCTGACATATCCGTTGGTAGGTAACTATGGTGTGCCTCCGTTCACTATTGAGCCGAACGGAATCCCTACTTTTATGGAAAGCGAGAAGATTCATGCCGAGGCAATTATTGTGAGTGATTATAGCGAAAAGTATAGCCATTGGAATGCAGTAGAGAGCTTGGCAGACTGGCTGAAGCGCGAACACGTGCCGGGTATTACGGGTATCGATACGCGCGAGCTTACCAAGGTACTGCGCGAGCATGGTGTGATGATGGGAAAGATTGTATTCGACGATGAACCGGATAACATCCCCGAGGCAACCTATGCCGGCGTGAACTATGTAGATAAGGTATCGTGCAAAGAAGTGATTCGTTACAACGAAGGCGAAGGCAAGAAAAAGGTAGTGTTGGTAGACTGTGGCGTTAAGGCTAACATCATCCGCTGTCTGCTGAAACGCGACGTAGAGGTAATCCGCGTTCCATGGGATTATGATTTCAACGGTCTGCAGTTCGACGGACTCTTCATCTCTAACGGTCCGGGCGACCCAGATACTTGCGACGCTGCCGTGCAAAACATCCGCAAGGCCATGCAGAACGAAAAACTCCCTATCTTCGGTATCTGTATGGGTAACCAACTCTTGTCGAAAGCCGGAGGCGCTAAGATCTATAAGTTGAAATACGGACACCGTAGCCATAATCAACCAGTGCGTCAGGTGGGAACTGATCGTTGCTTCATTACCAGCCAGAATCACGGCTATGCGGTAGACAATAATACATTAGGTACCGACTGGGAACCATTGTTCGTCAATATGAACGACGGCTCTAACGAAGGTATCCGCCATAAACGCAACCCTTGGTTCTCGGCACAGTTCCACCCCGAAGCTGCCAGCGGACCGCTGGATACCGAGTTCTTGTTCGATGAGTTTGTGAAATTGTTATAATCAAGAAGAAACGTATGAAAGATAATATAAAGAAAGTATTGCTATTAGGTTCCGGAGCTCTTAAGATTGGCGAGGCTGGAGAATTCGATTATTCAGGTTCGCAAGCTCTGAAAGCGTTGAAAGAAGAGGGTATCGAGACCATTCTTATCAATCCTAACATCGCTACGGTGCAGACATCAGAAGGTGTGGCGGATAAGATTTATTTCCTTCCGGTAACTCCGTATTTTGTAGAGAAGGTAATCGCTAAAGAACGCCCCGACGGTGTGCTGTTGTCGTTTGGCGGACAGACTGCGCTTAACTGCGGTGTAGCTTTGTATCAGGCTGGTGTGTTCGAGAAATACAACGCTCGTGTACTGGGAACTCCGGTGCAGGCTATTATGGATACAGAAGACCGTGAGTTGTTCGTTAAGAAACTCGACGAGATTAACGTAAAGACCATCAAGAGCGAGGCAGTAGAAAATATAGAAGATGCGCGTAGAGCGGCTAAGGAACTGGGTTATCCGGTTATCATCCGTGCTGCGTATGCGTTGGGAGGTCTCGGTTCAGGCTTCTGCGATAATGAAGAAGAACTGAACGTATTGGCAGAAAAGGCTTTCTCTTTCTCTCCGCAGGTATTGGTAGAAAAGAGCTTGAAGGGATGGAAAGAGGTAGAGTACGAGGTAGTGCGCGACCGCTTTGATAACTGTATCACTGTTTGTAACATGGAGAACTTCGACCCGTTGGGTATTCACACCGGTGAGTCTATCGTTATCGCTCCGTCGCAGACACTGACTAATAGCGAATATCATAAGTTGCGTGAGTTGGCTATCCGTATCATCCGTCACGTAGGCATTATCGGTGAGTGTAACGTGCAGTATGCGTTCGACCCCGAATCTGAAGACTATCGTGTTATCGAGGTAAACGCTCGTCTTAGCCGTTCTTCGGCATTGGCATCAAAGGCTACCGGATATCCGTTGGCGTTTGTAGCTGCCAAGTTGGGCTTAGGATACGGACTGTTCGACCTTAAGAACTCTGTAACAAAGACTACTTCGGCATTCTTTGAGCCGGCACTCGACTATGTGGTATGTAAGATACCGCGTTGGGACCTCGGTAAATTCCACGGCGTAGACCGTGAGTTGGGTTCTTCTATGAAATCGGTAGGAGAGGTGATGGCCATAGGTCGTACATTCGAAGAAGCTATGCAGAAAGGCCTTCGTATGATAGGTCAGGGAATGCACGGTTTCGTAGAAAACAAAGAACTGGTGATAGACGACATCGACAAGGCACTGCGCGAGCCGACCGACAAGCGTGTGTTCGTTATCTCAAAGGCGATGCGTGCCGGATATACCGTTGACCAGATTCATGACCTTACCAAGATTGATAAATGGTTCCTGTATAAATTAGAAAATATCATGCAGACCTCTAAGGAATTGCATGAGTGGGGAAACAATCACAAGCAGATAGCCGACTTGCCTGCCGAGTTGCTTTATAAGGCAAAGCGTCAAGGATTCTCTGATTTCCAGGTGGCACGCGCCATCAGTTACGATGGAGATATGGAAGACGGCATGATGCTTATCCGCAACTACCGTAAGAGCCAGGGCATCGTCCCAGTGGTGAAACAGATTGATACGTTGGCAGCCGAATATCCTGCGCAGACTAACTATCTGTACCTTACTTATAGCGGCGTAGCTAACGATGTGAAGTATCTGGGCGACCATAAATCAATTGTGGTACTTGGTTCTGGAGCTTACCGTATCGGTTCGTCGGTAGAGTTCGACTGGTGCGGCGTTCAGGCACTTAACACCATCCGTAAGGAAGGTTACCGCAGCGTAATGATTAACTATAATCCAGAAACCGTATCTACCGATTACGATATGTGCGACCGTCTGTACTTTGATGAACTGACGTTCGAGCGCGTGATGGATATCCTCGACTTGGAGAATCCGCACGGAGTAATCGTATCTACCGGCGGACAGATTCCTAATAACTTGGCTATGCGTCTCGACGCTCAGCAGGTAAACATTCTGGGAACTTCTGCCAAGAGCATCGATAACGCCGAAGACCGCGATAAGTTCTCTGCTATGCTTGACCGTATCGGAGTAGACCAGCCGGAATGGAGTGCGTTGACTTCTATGGAAGATATCAATGAGTTCATCAAGAAAGTAGGCTTCCCGGTTTTGGTTCGTCCGTCGTACGTGCTGTCTGGAGCAGCTATGAACGTATGCTCTAATCAGGAAGAGTTGGAACGCTTCTTGCAGTTGGCTGCTAATGTGTCTAAGAAACATCCGGTAGTAGTAAGTCAGTTTATAGAGCACGCCAAAGAAGTAGAAATGGATGCCGTGGCTCAGAATGGCGAGATAGTAGCTTACGCTATTTCAGAACACATCGAGTTTGCCGGAGTACACTCTGGCGACGCTACCATCCAGTTCCCTCCACAGAAACTGTATGTAGAGACAGTACGTCGTATCAAGAAAATCTCTCGCCAGATAGCGAAAGAGCTGAATATCTCTGGTCCGTTCAACATTCAGTTCCTTGCTCGCGAAAACGATATCAAGGTTATAGAATGTAATTTGCGTGCATCTCGTTCGTTCCCGTTCGTAAGCAAGGTGCTTAAGATTAACTTTATCGAGTTGGCTACACGCGTAATGCTTGGCTTGCCGGTAGAGAAGCCCGAAAAGAATTTGTTCGATTTGGATTATGTAGGTATCAAAGCCAGTCAGTTCTCTTTCAACCGTCTGCAGAAAGCCGACCCTGTGCTTGGCGTAGATATGGCATCTACCGGTGAGGTAGGATGTATCGGTGAAGACTCTTCGTGCGCTGTGCTCAAGTCAATGTTGTCTGTAGGCTATCGCATCCCCGAAAAGAACGTGCTGATGTCTACCGGTACTCCGCGTCAGAAAGTCGATACACTGTCGGCTGCCCGCGAGTTGAAGCAGAAAGGCTATAACATATTCGCCACCGGAGGTACTTCTAAGTTCCTCACCGAAAACGGAGTAGAAAATACTCGTGTATTCTGGCCAAGCGAAGACGGACAGCCGCAAGCCCTGCAGATGTTGCATAATAAAGAGATAGATATGGTGGTGAATATTCCGCGCGACCTTTCAGCCGGTGAGCTTGACAATGGTTACAAGATTCGTCGTGCCGCTATCGACTTGAATATTCCGCTTATCACCAACGCTCGTTTGGCAAGTGCCTTTATCCATGCCTTCTGCACCATGACTGTAGACGACATAGCCATAAAGAGCTGGGACGAATACAAATAATCGTTTTAGATTATTCTCTATAAAATAAAAACAGGCATTCGCAGCGTGTTCGTTGTGAGTGCCTGATTTTTATATATGATGTATTTATTAGAAATTCAAGTTGATGAAGAATGATAAAGTCAGCATAAAAAATAAAGCGCTGCAGTAGCATTACTGTAGCGCTTTATTGCGGAAGTAGCCCGTGGGGGAATCGAACCCCCCTTTCAAGAATGAAAATCTTGCGTCCTAACCGATAGACGAACGGGCCATCTGTGCTTCTGTGAGGCATTTCTCAAACACGGGTGCAAAGGTACGCATTATTTTTAAATCTGCAAGCGTTTTGCTAATTTTCTTGCAAAAAAATAGCATTTTTAATTTTGCGCATTTCTGTTGTGTGTGATTGTGTTTTTTGAATTATTGTACTGATAATCAGGATTGTTGCTAGTAATCTCTTAAAGTTGGTGGAACCCGATGCTGAAGCTGATAATTAAGGTAATAAAATTTATATTCTGCGAGTAGAAAATCCAAACGTTGTTGTAAAAGTTATATTCTCAGCCTAAGAATATATATACTCAGCTTAAGTATATATAAACTTAGCCTAAGTTTTTATATACTTAAGCTGAGTATATAGAATTTAATGCGAAGTTGTAGCTTTTCTTATGCATATAGATAAGTTTATCATAACTCAAAGCAACCAATAGCGAAACGTCTTGTTGGGTATGGCGTAACTATCAAAATAAAATCTACTTTTTTGTTTTGTAGCAGAAAGTATTACCTTTGTAACCCTAATCAATTATCATATAATAAACAAGAATATGGAAAATAAATACATTACAGTGACATACCGTCTGTACGCTATTGCCGACGGAAAGAAAGAAATGATAGAAGAAGCTCCGGCAGAACACCCATTTCAGTTCGTTTCAGGCTTAGGATATACTCTCGACCGTTTCGAGAAAGAAATTACAGCACTGAGCAAAGGCGACAACTTTTCGTTCACCATTCCTTGCGCTGAAGCATACGGCGAACGTATCGAAGAAAACGTACAAGCAGTAGATAAAGCCATCTTTACCGATCCTGATGGCAATTTCGACTCAGAACACGTATTTACTGGTAATATCATTCCGTTGCAGGATGCAGAAGGTCATCACTTCTTTGGTAACGTAGGCGAAATCACAGAAGATAAGGTAATCATCGACTTGAATCATCCTCACGCAGGAAAGGATTTGATTTTCGAAGGAACAGTTACCGAAATGCGTCCTGCTACTAAAGAAGAAGTACAAGACCTCATCAATCAGATGAGCGGACACGGATGCGGTGGTAACTGCGGCGGCTGTGGAGGCGGTTGCGGCGACCACGAAGGCGACGGCGAATGCTGTGGCGATGGCGGTTGTGGACATTGCCATTAATTGATAAACGACGGATGCGTAAGCGGTAAAAACGTACGCATCCGTTTTTTTTATATCCATAATTTTAAAAAAAAAGAATAATCGTGATACTTATAGCAGATAGCGGAGCTACCAAAACAGATTGGTGGATAGGATGCGACACCAAAGACGGACGTTTGCTGCATACGCAGGGACTGAACCCTTTTCACTTGTCGCATGAGCAGATAGATCGTGTGATAGCCGAAGAACTTATGCCGCAAATAGAGAAAGAAGCAAAAGCGATAAGTCATGTATACTTTTACGGAGCTGGATGCTTACCTCAGAAAACCGAAGGCATCAGTGAGGCGTTATCACATCACTTGTGTAACACCGAAGTAAGTATAGGTACCGATTTGTTAGGAGCGGCCCGTGCTCTTTGTGGCAATGGCGGCGGAGTAGCCTGCATATTAGGCACAGGCGCCAACTCATGTTTGTACGATGGTAATGCGATGGTAGCAAACACTCCACCGTTGGGTTATATATTAGGTGATGAAGGAAGCGGAGCCTATCTTGGCAAGCGTTTTATAGGCGATTGTTTGAAAGGACTGATGCCACAAGAGTTGACTCAAGGTTTACTCGATGAACTGCAACTCACCGTTGCCGACTTGCTCGACCGTGTGTACCGACAGCCTCAGGCTGCACGCTTCTTGGCTTCGGTAACACCTTATATATATAGGCACAAAGACCATCCGCAGGTGAAACTTCTATTAGAAGACTGTTTTACGCAGTTCTTCGTTCGTAATGTACTGCGATACGTAGGCCATCCGTCTCTCGGTGGAGGAGAACTTCCGCCAGTGTCGTTCGTTGGTTCTGTGGCTTGGTATTTTCAAGACGAAATTCATACAGCTGCACAACGCCTCAATTTACAAGTTGGTAGTTTTTTGAAGGAACCAATTGACAAATTAGTAGAATTTCATTCGGTTATTTGATTTTATATTGCAAATAAATTAACCGTATTTGTGACTAATATCAATTTATACCATAAAAAAACTATCATTTTATTTGCAGGTTACAAAAAAGCCTTTACCTTTGCACCCAACAAAAACAATTAAACAGAAAAAAATTAATGTTATGCTAATATCACGAATTAACCTATCAGTCTTGCATATTATTCGCGTCGTGGTGGAAAATCCAAGAGGTGGGGAAGGTTCGTGTATGTAGCTATGACATAAGGATATGTTTAAAAGCCTTTCTCACCCAGACGATGAGAGAGGCTTTTTAATTAATGAATAAGGAGAAGATAGAAATGAAACATCAGTTACGCAGTTCTATGAGTACAGAAGGTCGCCGCATGGCAGGAGCCAGAGCGCTCTGGGTGGCCAACGGAATGAAGAAGGAAATGATGGGTAAGCCCATTATCGCTATCGTCAACTCGTTTACCCAGTTTGTTCCGGGACACACTCATTTGCACGAAATCGGTCAGCAGGTAAAAGCCGAAATCGAGAAGTTGGGTTGTTTTGCTGCCGAGTTTAACACTATTGCCATAGACGATGGTATCGCTATGGGTCATGACGGTATGCTTTACTCGCTTCCTTCGCGCGACATTATAGCAGATAGCGTAGAATACATGGTGAACGCTCATAAGGCTGATGCGATGGTGTGCATTTCTAACTGCGATAAGATTACTCCGGGTATGCTGATGGCATCTATGCGTCTTAATATACCTACAGTCTTCGTTTCGGGCGGACCGATGGAGGCAGGCGAGTGGGGTGGTAAGCACCTCGATTTGATTGACGCTATGATTAAGTCGGCCGACCCAACTGTTAGCGATGCCGATGTAGACCAAATAGAGCGTCATGCTTGCCCAGGTTGCGGAAGTTGCTCGGGTATGTTTACCGCCAACTCAATGAACTGCCTTAACGAGGCTATCGGTTTGGCTCTTCCGGGCAACGGTACTATCGTGGCTACTCACGCCAACCGTAAACAGCTCTTCAAAGACGCGGCTCAGCTTATCGTGAAAAACGCTTATAAATACTACGAAGAAGGCGACGACAGCGTGTTGCCTCGCAGCATTGCCACCCGTCAGGCTTTCTTGAATGCCATGACACTCGACATCGCTATGGGTGGTTCTACAAATACCGTACTTCATTTGTTGGCTATAGCCCACGAGGCGGAAGTCGATTTCAAGATGGACGATATCGACATGCTTTCACGCCGTGTGCCGTGTCTGTGCAAGGTAGCTCCTAACACTCAGAAATATCATATACAAGATGTAAACCGTGCCGGAGGTATCATGAATATCTTGGGCGAGTTGGCAAAAGGCGGATTGCTCGATACCACAGTAAACCGTGTAGACGGCATGAAGCTGGGCGAAGCCATCGAAAAATATAATATCAGTGTAGCTCAGCCCGATGCTGAGGCCATGCGCATCTATACCAGTGCGCCGGGCGGTAAGTTCAATATCGAACTGGGTTCGCAGAACAATACATATAAAGAACTCGATACCGACCGTGCCGAAGGTTGCATCCGCGATTTGCAGCACGCATATTCTAAAGACGGCGGATTGGCGGTGTTGAAAGGAAACATAGCACAAGACGGATGTGTGGTTAAAACTGCCGGAGTAGACGAAAGCATCTGGAAGTTCTCTGGTCCTGCCAAGGTATTCGATTCGCAGGAAGCTGCTTGCGATGGCATCTTAGGCGGAAAGGTAGTGAGCGGCGATGTAGTAGTCATCACTCACGAAGGTCCTAAGGGTGGTCCGGGTATGCAAGAAATGCTTTATCCTACATCATACATCAAATCAAAGCATTTAGGAAAAGAATGTGCTCTTATTACCGACGGACGCTTCAGTGGCGGTACTTCGGGTTTGAGTATCGGACATATTTCTCCGGAAGCTGCTGCCGGTGGTAATATCGGCAAGATAGTAGACGGTGACATCATCGAAATAGATATCCCCGGACGTAGCATTAACGTTAAGTTGACAGATGAAGAGTTGGCGGCACGTCCTATGGCACCCGTTACACGCGACCGTAAAGTATCGAAAGCACTTCGCGCATATGCAGCTATGGTAAGTTCGGCCGATAAGGGAGGAGTTAGAATTATTTAAGAAGGAGCGATTTATGGCTAAAGAAAAGATAACAGGAGCGGAAGCGTTGATGCGTTCGTTAGAGCATCAAGGGGTAACTACCTTGTTTGGTTATCCCGGAGGGGCTATAATGCCTACATTCGATGCGCTTTACGATCATCGCGACCGATTGAATCATATACTTGTTCGTCATGAACAGGGGGCGGCTCATGCCGCGCAAGGTTATGCTCGCGTGTCGGGCAAGGTGGGCGTTTGTCTTGTTACAAGCGGTCCGGGTGCTACAAATACCATTACAGGTGTAGCCGATGCAATGATTGACAGTACGCCTATCGTAGTCATAGCCGGACAGGTTGGCGCATCGTTGTTGGGAACCGACGCTTTTCAGGAAGTCGATTTGGTGGGCATTACTCAGCCTATCACCAAGTGGAGCTATCAGATTCGTCGTGCCGAAGATGTAGCGTGGGCTGTGGCTCGTGCTTTCTATATAGCACAGAGCGGACGTCCCGGACCGGTAGTTCTCGATTTCGCTAAGAACGCACAGACCGACCTTACAGAATTTGAACCGGTAGATGTCGACTTTATTCGCAGCTACGATTCAGATCCAGAAACAGACCCTAAGGCGTTGGCCGAAGCGGTAGCCTTGATTAACGAAGCTAAGAAACCTTTCGTATTGGTAGGTCAAGGCGTAGAACTTGGCAACGCTCAAGAAGAACTTCGCACATTTGTAGAAAAAGCAGATATCCCATGCGGATGCACATTGTTGGGTTTGTCGGCTTTGCCGTCCGATCATCGTCTTAATAAAGGTATGCTTGGAATGCACGGCAACTTAGGTCCTAACGTCAAGACCAACGAGTGCGATGTACTTATCGCCGTAGGTATGCGTTTCGACGACCGTGTAACCGGAAAGCTCGAAACCTACGCTCGTCAGGCTAAGGTAATTCACTTGGATATAGACCCGTCAGAGATAGGAAAGAACGTAGCGGTAGATGTTCCCGTATTGGGCAACTGCAAGCGTACTCTGAAAATGCTGACAGAGCTGATACAGCAACATAAACATACCGAATGGATAGATAGCTTTAAGCAATACGAACAGAAAGAGTTCGAACATGTTATAGAGCCCGAAGTCTATCCTTCAGAAGGTCCCATCAACATGGGCGAGGTAATAAACGCGGTTAGCGAAGCTACTCATCAGCAAGCCATATTGGTGACCGACGTTGGTCAGAACCAGATGATGGCATGCCGTTATTTCAAATTCTCCAAGCCACGCAGTTTGGTAACTTCGGGCGGTATGGGAACCATGGGATTCAGTCTTCCGGCTGCGGTAGGAGCTACCTTCGGATGCAAAGACCGTACGGTTTGCGCTTTCATGGGCGATGGCGGATTGCAGATGAACCTTCAAGAGCTTGGTACCATTATGGAACAGAAAGCTCCGGTGAAAATAATTCTCCTGAACAATAATTTCTTGGGAAATGTACGCCAGTGGCAAGCCATGTTCTTCCACCGTCGTTACTCGTTCACCCCGATGATGAACCCCGACTATATGCAGATAGCTTCGGCATATGGCATCGCATCTCGCCGTGTAATGGAGCGCGAAGAATTGTCTGCCGGAATCGAAGAAATGCTGAATACAGACGGCCCGTTCTTACTTGAGGTATGTGTTATAGAAGAAGGCAATGTATTGCCGATGACTCCTCCGGGAAGTTCGGTAAACTATATGATGCTCGATTTAGATTGTTAAAACAGGAGAGTAGAATTATGGATAATAAGAAACTATATACGATAATTGTTCATTCCGAGAATATTGCAGGTTTGCTTAATCAGGTAACTGCGGTTTTTACTCGCCAGCAGCTGAATATAGAAAGCCTTAACGTTTCGGCATCATCTATTAAGGGTGTACATAAATATACCATCACTTGTTGGTGTACTCCGGCTCTTATAGAAAAGGTGGTAAAGCAGATAGAGAAGAAGATGGATGTAATCCAGGCTCACTATTTTACCGACGATGAAATCTTCCTTCGCGAGGAGGCTCTTTATAAAGTGTCTACTCCAGAGTTTCAAGCTTCGCCAGAACCGTCTAAGATAGTTCGTCGCTACGGTGCGCACATTGTAGAGGTGAATCCGGTGTTCTCTATTGTAGAGATGACGGGCATGAGCGATGATATAACCAACCTTTACGATGACTTGCGAGCACAGAATTGCGTGTTGCAGTTTGTACGTTCGGGCAGAATTGCCGTATCTACCAGCTGCTTTGAGCGTGTAAACGAGTATCTGGCTCATCGCGAAGAACGTTATAAAGCCGATAAGGAATGAATAAATAAAAAATGTAATCATGACTGAAAAAGAAAACAATAAAGTTGGCACGTATCCGTTTGTGGTAGAGCCGTTTCACGCCGATTTTACAGGCAAGCTAACCATGGGGATATTGGGCAACCATTTGCTGAACTGCGCAGGATTTCATGCTGCCGATAGGGGTTTTGGCATTGCCACCCTTAACGAGGACCATTTTACGTGGGTTCTTTCCAGATTGGCGGTAGAGATTACTGGCGAGATGCCTTCGGCTTACGATAAGTTCAGCATCGAAACGTGGGTAGAAAACGTTTATAAGCTTTTTACAGACCGCGATTTCGCCATCATCAACGCCAAGGGCGAGCCTATAGGATACGCTCGTTCGGTATGGGCGATGATAGGAATGGAAACCCGTAAGCCAGCCGATTTGCTTACGCTGCATGGCGGAGGCATCACCGATTATATCTGCACCGAGAAGGAATGTCCTATCGACAAGCCGGGCAGAGTAAAGGTGACTACCACAGAGCCGGACGCACGCATAATGGCGCGATATAGCGACATCGACATAAACGGTCATGTTAACAGCATTCGCTACATAGAGCATATACTCGACCTCTTTCCGCTGTCGATGTTCAGCGAGCGACGCCTGAAGCGTTTCGAAGTGGCATACGTGGCAGAGAGTTATTTCGGCGACGAACTGTTCTTCTACAAGGAGCAGAAGTCGGAAAACGAGTTCGATGTAGAAATAAAGAAGAACGACCGCGAAACGGTGGTTCGCAGTAAAGTGATATTTCAAAATATTTAAAATAACCAGTTATTAGTAACGGCAGCCCTTTTATGGGTTGCATTAAAAGATTGTGTAATTATGGCAAAAATGAATTTTGGCGGGGTAATCGAAAACGTAGAAACCCGTGAAGAGTTTCCTTTGGACAAAGCGCGTGAAGTATTGAAAGACGAAACTATCGCCGTTATCGGTTATGGTGTTCAGGGTCCTGGTCAGTCATTGAACTTGCGCGACAATGGTTTCAATGTTATCGTCGGACAGCGTCCGGGTAAGACATACGAAAAGGCTGTTGCCGACGGATGGGTTCCGGGTGAAACTTTGTTTGGCATCAAAGAAGCATGCGAACGTGCCACTATCATTGCCGTTCTGTTGTCGGATGCAGCTCAGATTGCTGTATGGCCTACTATTAAAGAAACACTTACTCCGGGTAAGGCATTATATTTCTCTCATGGTTTCGCTATCAACTGGAACGACCGTACTGGCGTAGTTCCTCCTGCTGATGTAGACGTTATCATGGTAGCTCCTAAGGGTTCGGGTACTTCATTGCGTACTATGTTCCTCGAAGGTCGTGGTTTGAACTCTTCTTACGCTATCTATCAGGATGCTACTGGCAAGGCATGGGATCGTGTTATCGCTATGGGTATCGGTATCGGTTCAGGTTATTTGTTCGAAACTACTTTCAAGCGCGAAGCTACTTCAGACTTGACTGGCGAACGTGGTACTTTGATGGGTGCTATCCAGGGATTGCTGTTGGCTCAGTACGAAACATTGCGCGAACACGGACATACTCCTTCTGAAGCTTTCAACGAAACTGTAGAAGAGTTGACTCAGTCTTTGATGCCGTTGTTTGCTGCTAAGGGAATGGACTGGATGTACGCTAACTGCTCTACTACAGCTCAGCGTGGTGCTTTGGATTGGATGGTTCCGTTCCACGATGCTACTAAGCCTGTATTCGAGAAATTGTACAAGTCTGTTTCAGACGGTATCGAAGCTCAGCGTTCTATCGACTCTAACTCTCAGCCCGATTATCGTGAAAAACTTAATGCTGAATTGAAGGCATTGCACGATAGCGAAATGTGGCAGACTGGTGCTGTAGTTCGTAAACTTCGTCCTGAAAACAACTAATATTTAGTTTGTTAAGGGTAATATAAAATCCCGGTATCGGATGTTTCATTTTATGAAGCTGTCCGATGCCGGGATTATTTGTTTTTGCAGGTGGGTTTCATTTAAAGATATTATGTTACATTTGTAATCTACAATAAACAATAAAAGACTAATGATTATGAAATCACCGTGGGCATGGGTCCCGTCTCTATATTTTGCCGAAGGGCTTCCGTATGTAGTTATCACTACTTTATCGCTTGTTATGTATAAGTGCATGGGCATTTCTAATGCCGAGATAGCTTTCTACACCAGTTGGCTAAATCTGCCGTGGGTTATCAAACCGTTGTGGAGTCCGTTTGTAGACTTGCTGCGTACCAAGCGTTTCTGGATTATCTCTATGCAACTCCTGTTGGGTGCGGGTATGGCTGGCATCGCCTTTACATTGCCTACCGGTTATTTCTTCCAACTATCATTAGCGGTGTTCTGGCTGATGGCTTTCAGTTCGGCTACTCACGATATCGCTGCCGACGGGTTTTATATCTTGGGCTTGACTCCGCACCAACAAGCGTTTTTTGTGGGCATACGCAGCACGTTCTATAGGTTGGCTCTCATTGCCGGACAAGGTTTGCTAATAATGCTGGCGGGCAGACTGGAGGTGGTTACCGCCAATGTGCCTTATGCGTGGAGCATTACGCTATTCATAGCTGCCGGACTGATGATAGCTATGTGGGCGTTTCACTCTGTGACGTTGCCTCGTCCCGATGGCGATGTGCCAGCTTGTTCGGTTACGGCTTCTACTCTGATGCGAGAGTTCTTGCTTACGTTCCGTTCTTTCTTCCGTAAAGAAGGAGCGTTTGTGGCAGTGCTGTTTATGCTGCTGTACCGCTTGCCCGAAGCTCAGTTGGTTAAGATGGAGATTCCTTTCCTGAAAGATACGTTGGCAGACGGTGGACTGGGACTCTCTACCGCCCAGATAGGAGTTACGCAGGGTACGGTGGGAATTTTCGGATTAGTGATAGGAGGTATTATAGGTGGATTGATGGTATCTCGCCACGGCTTGCGCCGACTGATGTGGTGGATGGTATGTGCCATATCTCTGCCCGATGCGGTGTTTGTCTACCTCAGTTATTTTCCTGAGACTCCGTTGCTGTGGGTCAACGTATGCGTGTTCATAGAGCAGTTGGGATATGGCTTCGGTTTTACAGCCTACATGATGTTCTTGATATACTTTTCTCGCGGACATCACAGCACCGCCCATTATGCTATCTGTACGGCATTCATGGCATTAGGCATGATGCTTCCTGGCATGGCTGCCGGATGGATTCAGGAAGCTTTGGGTTACACCGGTTTCTTCTGGTGGGTGATGTTGTGCTGTGGCGCTACGTTCGGAGTTACAGCTTTGCTCGATATAGACCCGGAGTTTGGTAAGAAGTAGGCGGTCTTTTGACGCAAGGCGATTCGCTAAAAACCATTCGCATATTGCAGACCTGCGAATCGCATTCTTCCACTTTGATCATCGCATTCTTTCGCTTGAAGCATCGAAATCTTTCACTTGAAGCATCGAGTTCTTTTTTTACCCCTTTCAGAATGTGCTGAAAAAATCCCACTATCAGCTGCTCAATGTGTGGAGTGCCGATAGTGGGATTCTATGTTTTAAAGAGAAACTCTCTTTATTTCCGCTTGATATTATGGCTTAGGAGTAGCGTCATCCGGAGTGTAAGGAACGTCTATGTCGCTGTTGGTAGCTTTATCCCAGTCTGCAACTGTTGCATCAAGTTTAACTTGGTCTACCGCGATGGTGAAAGTCAAGTTATAAGCTTTACCTTGCTGCATGATACCTGCCGGAAGGTAGACAGTCTTTGTAGCGGAAGTCTTAGAGTATCCGTCTTCCAGATTGTCATCTTCGGTGATGATATCGTATGTGATAGTAGCTGAGGTAGAGTTTGCTGTCAAACCATTTGTTTTATCTTTAGCTGGAATTAAGAACAAATATTGATTTGTATTGAACAAGTCAACAGATGAAGTGCCTTCCAATGCGATGCCTCTCTTGCTGGCAATGCTGTGATTGATAATGTTATGGTTGAACCTTGCGGAATGGGTGATGTT
>OQVT01000684.1_pt1 | contig 19923 bp, 15 predicted proteins | sample 1691561 | NCBI WGS metagenome assembly OQVT01 (sample SAMN03418260, study PRJEB22391) | human gut metagenome | biome: human-gut; feature: organic feature; material: feces | host: Homo sapiens | place: Tanzania | collected 2013-01 | reverse complement strand
AAAGAATAAATTTTTGGATTTATTCTCTGCTCTCGCTGCTCCAAAAATTCGAGCCTGTAAGGCGATCCCCATAAAAACCCTCCCCAAAAGCGAGGTATTCGAGCGCATTTTCGTCAGGATTTTAGTTAAAAATTGATTTCTGGACCGTAAGGTCCTTAGATTTTACAAAAAGATTTCCCCCAAAGATTTCTTGCCGTAGGCAACTAAAAAACATCCGTCTAAATCCGTCTAAAATCCGATGATCCGATGACTGATTTACCTTCCGAAAAGGTAAAAACCAACTAAAAGTTTCCTTTTTAGAAGGAAATAATCTGCCTTTTCTTTCCTTTTTAGAAGGAAACTTTGTATATTTGCACCGATATTAAGATATAAAAGCAGAAACGATATGGATTTAAAAAACATCTTTCAGTCGATAATAGCCATGCATCAAGAGGATTTCCCTTTGGATTTACAAGAGCGTGGCACCCAACTTCCCATAGATGCCAACCGTATCGTTACGGTGACGGGTATTCGTCGTTGTGGTAAATCCTCATTGTTGGGACTTACCATCAATCATCTGTTGGCCAGTGGAGTTCCCAAGAGCCGCATACTCTATGTAGGGTTTGATGATGAACGTTTCATGTCAATGACTCCTGAAAACTTCGATGAACTGTTGCAGGCCTATCGGGAGATGTATCCAGATACGCCACTCAGTGAAGTATATATGTTCTTCGACGAGATACAGCTCATATCAGGTTGGGAACTCTTTGTACTTCGTGTGTTCAAGAATTATTGCAAACACATATTTGTAACGGGAAGCACAGCAAAGATGCTTTCAGAGGAGATGGCATCAGCCTTAAGAGGATGGCCAGACGAATACCGGCAGTATCCATTGAGTTTCAAAGAATATCTCAGTTTCAAACAGATACAAGCCAACAGATTCACAGAGGAAGGCAAGGCGAAGTTGTCGGTGGCTTTCCGTGAGTATTGCGAGGAGGGAGGCTTCCCGGAAGTAGTGCTCGAAAAGAGCAGAACCGAGAAGGTGAAGATACTCCAGTCTTATTTCAACACCATGTTGTTTAGGGATATGATAGAACATTATCATATCGGAACCTCCCCATCTGTGGTACGTTATTTCTTGAAACGCGTGATGAACAATCTGAGCAAGCCTACCAGCGTCAACAATATCTACAACGACCTGAAGTCGCAAGGCTTGAAGGTATCAAGAGATTCCCTATACCTTTGGCTTGATTATGCTTGTAACATCTTCTTGTTGCGAAAAGTAGAGAAGTATGACAGGTCGATGGTGAAACAACATTCTACTCCAGCCAAGTATTATGTAGCAGACATTGCCTTGCGAAATGCTGTGTTGCTACCAGAAAGTGAGGATGCAGGCAAGGCATTAGAGAACATCGTTTATCTGCATTTAGAGAGGAATCTTGGTCAAGAGGATAGTGTCTTCTACTTCAATGAGTCGAAAGAGTGTGACTTTGTAGTTCGTCACGGTGATCGTGTGGTAGAATTGATACAGGTCTGCTGGACATTGAATGCAGACAACATGGATCGTGAGATTGGTGGCATCCTTGCTGCAGCCTCTGTTACACGATGCACTAAAGCTACCATCATCACCTTCAATCAAAAGCAAACCATAGAAAAAGACGGTATAAGGATTGAGGTCCTGCCGATGTGGAAATTGAATTTTTAATGCCGCACACGGATTGCACGGATCTACACGGATTTTTTTTAATGTCGCACAGATATTCTGGAGCAGCGAAGACAGAGTGAAAGCTCGGTTTCACTCTGTTGAGTCGCCCCTATGAATTATATAGGCTAGATAATCAGAAACGCATTATTTAACTTTTTGAATATTGCCTGACTTCCAAAGTGGTTCATTTTCCCAACCGATAGGGAATCACATCGCTACATCATCGACATTAGGCTGAGCCTTTTTGGGTTTTTCGAAATATTTCGACCACTCGACCACACATACAAGCAAACTCTTTGTCAACATTAACACCAGGCGTTGACAATATCGTTGCCAAACGTTAGGCAATACTTTTACCAAACATTAGATAATATTTTTATCGAACAAGGCAATAGTCCTGATAAACTTGAACAAGATATTCTCTGGTGGTCGATGGTGGTCGAAGTGTGGTCGAATATTTTAGAAAAAACAACAGCCGCTGCACCAATGGCGACAGCGACTGATATATTATCGTCCAAAAAAATATCGGCAATGGACGGGGACGCTATGACAGCAATGCCTGTTGCAGCCAATAGACTACAATGCCTGCGAGATAGCCGACGAAGGCGATCCACGTGATGCGCTTCAAGTACCAACCGAAGGTGATCTTCTCTAAACCCATGACAACAACACCGGCGGCAGAACCGATGATGAGCATCGAACCGCCTACGCCGGCACAGTAGGCGAGCAACTGCCAGAAAATGCCATCGATGGCCATGGCGCCTGTCTCGGCTACGGGATACATGCCCATACAGCCTGCTACCAGGGGTACGTTATCGACTATGCTGGAGAGGACACCGATGATGCCGTTGATGACGTAGTAGTTGCCGACAAAGACTTCGTTGAGTCCGGTGCCCAAGGCGGTGAGGACGCCGATTTCCTGCAGCACGGCTACTGCCATGAGGATGCCGAGGAAGAACATGATGGTGGAGAGGTCGATGCGCGACAGGAGGTCGCTGACGCGCTTCGCCATGGTGTCGTCTTCGCTAGTGTTGTGATGGAAGATCTCGGTCACGGTCCACAGCACGCCGAGTACTAAGAGGATGCCCATGAACGGGGGCAGATGGGTGATGCTCTTGAAGATGGGCACAAAGATCAGTCCGCCTACGCCGAGCCAGAAGATGATGTTGCGCTGCACCTTGGTGAACTGGCTGACTTCGGCGGTGACGAGGTTCTGCTCTTTATCAAACTTTCCACTCAACGAATATTGCAGGATGAAGGCGGGCACCAACATCGATACCAACGAGGGGATGAAGATTTCAGTAAGGATGCCCTGAGTGGTGATCACTCCCTTGATCCACAGCATAATGGTGGTGACGTCGCCAATGGGCGAGAATGCGCCTCCTGAGTTGGCGGAGATAATGATCAATGCAGCATAGATGAGACGCTCTTCACGCGACTGTACCAGTTTGCGGAGCACCATGATCATGACGATGGAGGTGGTGAGGTTGTCGAGGATGGCGGAGAGGAAGAAGGTGGCGAAAGCCACGCGCCACAGCAGCTTGCGCTTGGAACGTGTCTTCATGATGTCGCGCACGAAATTGAATCCACCGTTGCTATCGACTATCTCTACGATGGTCATGGCGCCCATCAGGAAGAAAAGGGTGCCTGCGGCATCGCCCAGATGGTGTTCGATCACTTCGGAGATGTGGTGGATCACGCCGTCGGGGGCTACGTCGGGATAGTAGGATCCGGGGGTTACCATCAGCAGGGTCCAGCAGACCACACACATGAGCAGCGCTATGGCTGCCTTGTTGATTTTCGTCAGACTTTCAAGGGCTATACAGAGGTAGCCTGCAACAAAGGCGACGATGATGAACATTGTAATTGTACTCATTTTGATGTAATAGTTCTATTTATTGTTTTATATTGTTTATTTCTCTTTTGAAGGCCAGGCGGAAGGGGGTTGGGGATAGAAGTGCAACAGGGGTGCGCCCTGCAGTCCGCTTCGCATCAGTTGCCATCCGTCGTAGCGTGTCTTCTTATAGTTGATATCTACGAAGTTGATTTCCTTGAATTTTCGCCATTCCACACCACGTCTGTCGAGATCGCGTATGCGGTTGGCTGGCAGATTGGTCACTTCGATGCGCAGGGTGTTCTTGCCCTTGCGCAGGGCGTCGCGACAGTCGAGCTGGAAGGGTGCTGCCCATGCACAGCCGATGAACGTGCCGTTGATATACACGCGTGCCGACTCATAGACTTCACCCAGCGAGATGATGCATGCCTGGGCGGCCTGTCGGCGGTTCAGGCGGAAGGCGGTCTCATAGACTCCAGTGCCCATGGTCACCGAGGCGGATTCGCCGAGCGTCTCCCAGGTCTGCGGAGTCGGCATGGTGTAGGTTTCGCTGACGCGTGGCGTCTCGTCGAGGAACGACAGGGTCCAGGGGCCGTCCAGCGGCAGGGTCTCTGTCGCTGCTGTCATACCGTATTGGCCTGTTGACAGGGGGCGGTCGGCAGCTGTTCCTGTTTGCAGGATGATGCTCTCTCCCGACTGAAGACAGACGACAGGAGCGTCGGCAACCATAGGCAGACGGTTCACGTCGCCCGTCATGGGATTGTAGCAGACGATGTGTTGCGTGGGTACGGAGAGTGCAGATGCGCTTAACTGACAGTCGCGGGGCGAGAGATTGGCAACGAAATAGATGTAGCCATCGTCGGTCTTTCTTCTGATCAGACGCACACCGGGATTCGTTCGCCATGGTTCGGGTTTGGCAAGATGCGCCATCGCCTGTCGGTCTTCGCCATAAATAATATAAGGTGTGAGGTTCTGTAACAGGCTCTGAAGTCTGTCGTCAACGGTGGTGCCTGTGGGGATGATGATTCCCCTGTAGCGTGTGCCGCCAGGGGTGACGAGCTGTCCGTTATCGACCTTGACCTGTGCCAGTTGGCGGTCGCTGATATAGTCGCAATCGTAGCCGAGGCTGTCGATGCGGAGGATGCTCCGGATAAACTGCGGACATTTCTCGTCCATGGTATGGATGTCGAACTGCATGAGGAGGTCTTCCCCACCCCTGCGGTCTTTGCTTTCCCACTTCGCATCATCATTGCGAGGACCGCGGATGCGCCACATGTCATGGACGGGCAGATAGACCAGGAAATCATTGTCGGGCTGTCCCATTTGCAGGAACGACTGGCAGCGTTCGATATACTGCATCAAGAAAGGGGCATCGCGCCAAATGCTGTTGGTGGGACTCATATCGACCGATGCATAGAATTTCCATCCAGGCCATGGATCATGCTCCGGGGTGTAGCAACTGCCATGAAAGAAGATGCGGTTGATGCCGCAGGAGAACATCAGGTCGATGTCGGGCTTCATCTGCGACAAGGAGGTGCGGAAGTGTTCTGTCAGCCAGGTGAGCGTCTCGCTGCTGGTCAGCGGCTTTCCCATCACATGTGCTGCCGACGATGCGTATTTCAGCATCGAAACATCGCTGTAGTTCTTGAGTGTCATGCCGGGGTCTCTGCGCAGTCCGCGGATGCCAAACTCAGAGCGTCCGAAGCTTTCTATCTCCGGTATATCTACGGCGGCATAAAGATCGAGCAGATTGGCAGGAGAACCGTGGGCTTGGTTTCTCACCATGACGCCGTGGCTGTGGGCCCATGCCACCCACTGCTGGGTGAAATTCTCATAGAGCAGGTCGCTCAACGTCTCACGATAGTCGTGGAGCACCTTGTTGCCGTCGCCTCCGTCAAGGAGCTGGGGCAGATGGTCGCGCAGGTCGTAGCCGCGGCGCTTGAGGAATTCGTCGAAGAGCGACGGGGTCCAGTTGGCCTTATACACCTCGTAGGAGTCGTTGAAGAAGGTATGGGGATAAGGGGTCTTGGTGGATTCAAACGCCTGGGTGAACCTGTTGAGATAGTGTGCCACCGCCTGACGGTCGAAATGGTCGATGACGAGACCTTCACCGCCGGGGGCTGCGCGCTTCACCTTCTGGCGCGTGCGTGAGGCATAGACGCTGATGACGCGCCACTGACGGGGCTGACCGGTGGGATAGACTCTGGTGCACTGCCACTGGGCATAGGGGCGCTCCTGGGCAGGCACTGCCAGGCGGCGCTGGTCGGACGGGCGCTGGTAGGCGGTGATGATGCTATCGACAAACACGGCCTTGCAGGCTGCCTCGCCGATCGTGACCTCAGGACCTCCGAAGGGCCATCCTGTTCCGCAGTTCATATCTACCTCGATATGATGGGCAGCGGCAATCTGCTGCACGTCGCGCAATGCCGCCATCCACTGCGGAGAGAGAAATGGGAGTTCATGGGCTTCATTGCCCTTCACACCATAGAGCGGTGTGATTTCCACTGCCCCAATGCCCACACGGGCATACTCGCCAAGGTTCCATTCCAGTCCCTGGTGGTCAACGGCAGATCCCAGCCACCACCATCGGGTGCCTGGACGTGCTTCGGGTTTGGGTGAAGGCCATGTCTGTGCGGTCGTGCCAATGGCAGTCATCATGGCGATCAGCAGTAGGATATATTTTGTTTTCATTGTTTCACACCTTAATCATATACATCGTTCATATCACACATAGGGGTTATTCGTCCCTGGTGATCATGCGGTAATACTCCACTCCGCCAAGGAGGAAGCATCCGGTGCCGTAGTCTTCAAAATCGGGTACGCGGTCGTAACTCAAGGGCTGACCGGCAGAAGGATCTTTGCCCGTGCCTTGCATCCATCCGAGGAAGCCGTCCTTGTGAACCGCCTGTTGCACCATCCCCTGCCATGCCCGACGGCATGCCGGCTCATACTTGCCTTCGTCAAGGAGTCCCTGGCGTATGCCCCATGCCATGCCATAAAGGAAAAGCGCAGTACCGCTTGTTTCGGGTATGGCATAATGGGTGGATACCAAACTGGGATTCCAAAAGCCATCCTCACGCTGACAGTTGAGCAAGGCGCGGCTCATGGCCAGGAAATCTTTTTTCAGTTCCTTATAGACCTTGTCTTTCGGCGACACCTGTTGCATGCAGCGCACCAATGCGGCATAGACCCATCCGTTGCCTCTCGACCAATAGCAGGGTTTGCCGTCGGGCTCATGATAGGGCGCCACATAGTCGGCATCGCGCCACCACAATCCGTCTTTGGCATTGAAGAGTCCGCCTGCCAGCGTGTTTCTGCTCCAACGATACATCATCATGGCATGTTGCTGGTAACGTTGATCGTGGGTGATGGCTGTCATCTGGAAATAGAGCGGCATGGCCATCTGAATAGCATCAATCCATGTCCACCAGCCATAGAGCGCATTGTTGGCTTTAGGATTGTAGGTTTTCATCTGCAGGTCGAGATTCTCTCTCACCTTCCTGATCTTCTCATCGCCTCCAACCTGCAGATAGCGCATCAGGTAGGTCTGACCGCAACACTGGTCGTCGGCATTGCACGTGGTCACACCATAGCGGGGAGTCCACTGATGGGACGCTGCCCAGCGGTCGGTATAGTCGGCATAGCGCGCATCGGGATCTATCTCGTAGAGCGCCATCAGTCCTTCATAATATACGGCACGGGTCCATAGATTGCTCGTGCGGCTGCGTTTCACCATAGTAGGCAACGTCGGGTCGGCATAGCGTCCCATGAAATAGTTGTTGACGCGACGCAATACCTGCATCGTTTCTGCTTTTTCGCAGGTACGGGACTGTGCGGCAGTCAGTGCCAGGAAGACACAGACCACCCCTGTGGTCCATCGTTTCATTCTCATGTTAAATTGGTTTTATCAGTAGTTTTGTTTGTTTTCAAGGTTCAAAGGTACGACATTATAATCGAAATACAAAATTTTATTTCCTATATTGTTTGTCATTTCGGAATTTCTCCGTATCTTTGTCGAAACAAACGATAACAGTATATAATATGATAGACGTTAAGCAGACATTATCCGCAGCCGAAGAGCGCATGGAGATGGCAACCATTTTTCTAGAAGAAGAACTGAGCCGCGTGCGTGCCGGTCGCGCCAACGTCGCCATCCTCGATGGCGTGCGTGTAGAATCCTATGGTTCGAAAGTACCCTTGAACCAAGTAGCTAACATCTCTACACCCGATGCCCGCACCATAGCTATCAAGCCTTGGGACAAAAAGCAGATTCGCGAAATAGAGAAAGCCATCATGGACTCGGATGTGGGCATCACACCAGAGAACAACGGTGAAATCATCCGTCTGGGTATCCCACAGCCTACCGAAGAGCGTCGTCGCGACTTGGTGAAGCAGTGTAACAAGATTGCTGAAAGAGCCAAGGTGGAAGTGCGCAACGTGCGTGCCGACATCAAAGACAAACTGAAGAAGGCTATCAAAGACGGACTCTCAGAAGACCTGGAGAAGGATGCCGAGAACGACTTGCAGAAATTGCACGACAAGTTCATCAAAAAGCTCGACGACTTGATGGAGGCCAAGAACAAGGAAATCATGACAGTATAAGCCCGTGAAAGGACTCGTCATAAAAAACACCGGCAGTTGGTACACCGTTCTTACGGACGATGGACCAACTGTTGACTGTAAAATCAAAGGGAATTTCCGACTACGGGGGATTCGCTCCACCAATCCGGTGGCGGTGGGTGACCGCGTGGAAATCATCACCAATCAGGAAGGCACTGCCTTCATCACCGAGATTGAAGACCGACGCAACTATATCATCCGCAAGTCTATCAATCTCTCCAAACAAAGCCACATCCTCGCTGCCAATGTGGATCAGGCTCTACTGGTCATTACCGTGGCACGACCGGAGACAAGCACTACCTTCATCGACCGTTTTCTGGCTTCGGCAGAGGCCTATCGGGTGCCTGTGATATTGACATTCAACAAGACCGACACCTTGACTGACGATGAACTGCATTACCAGCAGATGATGATCAGCCTCTATGAAACTGTGGGCTATGAGTGTCATGCCATTTCGGCTGCAACAGGTGACGGGGTAGCATCACTAACCGAAAAGCTCACTGGAAAGATCACCCTGCTCAGCGGCAACAGCGGCGTAGGGAAATCAACGCTCATCAACTGCATCCTTCCGGATGTCAATCTGCGCACAGCAGAAATCAGCGATGCACACAACACGGGGATGCACACCACGACCTTCAGCGAGATGCTCCGCCTGCCCGATCAGAGCGGTTGGCTTATCGACACACCGGGCATCAAGGGTTTCGGCACCTTCGACATGGAGCGCGAAGAGCTCACCAGTTATTTCAAAGAGATCTTCGAGTTCTCCAAACAGTGTCGATTCAGCGACTGCACACACACCCATGAGCCGGGATGTGCCGTTATCAAGGCGGTAGAGGATCACTACATTGCGCAAAGCCGTTATCAGAGTTATCTCTCTATGCTTGACGATAAGGATGAGAATCGATATCGCGAAGCCTTCTGACTCCACTCGCTATCGAGAAGCCTTCTGCCCCCACTCGCTTACAGACAAACACCAGATGACACCTATCGAAGCACGATATTCCAATGGAGTGTCGTGTTTTTAAGGTTTTAGAGTGATCTATTGCAGGTATTGTAGATGTTGCAGGTATTGTAGGCGTTGTAGGTATTGTAGGCATTGTGGGTATTGTAGGCATTGTGGGTATTGTAGGCATTGTGGGTAAGGCTAAACGGTTGGTTAATCCTATCAATCATTCTACTGACTAACGACTTGGTTCTTGGGGATGAAGCAGGCATGCATACCCCAAAAAGCATCAGTCGCTGCAACCCAGAGGCTACAGCGACTGACGGTATATTGAAATATCACATTTTACTCACCTATTGTAATGGTGTATTGTGACATGAATGAAGCACCGGGCTGCAGATGGTTCATTAAGACTTTGTCCTTAAATTCACCTTCCCATCCGCGTGGATCACCCAATCCATACCATGGTTCAAGACATACAAACGGGGCTTTTTTCTGATAGGGACTCCAGAAAGCCATCACCGGACATTTGTAGTCGAGCGTTACAGCAGGACGACCATCGGTGTCGAGCAAAGACACACGATGGGTCTGGCAACGATGGAACTTAACGGAGTCGTCCTTGAAATATTCATCGTTGAAACGAATCACACCTTGATCGGTCTCTGCAGGAATCTCTGTCATCTCATGACTGCCATCGGCAAAACTCTTCAGATTGGTCATCGGCTGAGCGTTGTCCAAAACAAGGGTACCTTTCAGTTCGTCGCCTTTCTTCATGCCTGGCACATTGAAAGCTGGATGACCGCCTATCTGGAAATGGATCTCCTGGGTGTCGGTATTCTCCACATGCCAAGTCACAACAACCTCGTTGCCATCAAGACGATAGCTGATGGCGAGATTGAAATGATAGGGATAGACCTTCAGGGTCTCTTCACTGTCATGAAGGGCATACGTCACGCGGTCTTTGGATTGTCTCACCAGCGTAAACTCGGTATCACGGGCAAATCCATGACGGGGCAAATGATATGCCTTACCGTCAACGGTATAGGTGTCGTTGTTGACGCTGCAAACAATAGGAAACAGTATGGGGGAATGTCTCGGCCAGAAATCAGGGTCTGCCTGCCAGAGGTATTCTCTTCCGTTGTTGTCTGTGATGCTTTGGAGTTCGGCTCCCAGCGGTGCCACCTTGATGGCTATCCGTTCGTTTTTAAGTTCTACCATATTGTTGTTATTTGTTTTAGATATGTTTCATTATTCGTTTGGAATGACGAAAGTAGCAAAAACTTTTGATACTGACAAACTTTCTGTAAGTCTTTTAGTGTAAATTAACGAAACAACAACCGCAGCGTAGGATGTCACAAAGGACAATCTCTACACTGCGGTTGTAACCGATAACCGATGGTTCGGCGGAAAGATTCCGCTATCAGAACTGTTCGAGCAATCGGATTCGTTCTTCGGTGCTGGGGTGTGTGGCAAAGAGTCCGTTAATCATACTCATCACACTCTGTGCGTGACGACGGGGATGGATAATGAAGAGTTGGGCTACATCTTCACGCTCCACACGTCCGAGGCCTGGATTATTGGAAATCTTACGCAAGGCGGAAGCCAAGGCCAGGGGATTCTGGCACAGTTCGGCACCACCGGCATCTGCCATAAACTCACGTTTGCGCGAAATGGCAAAACGGGTCAGCAGTACAAAGACATAGGCAATGGCTGAGCAAAGCAGGCCGATGAGCAGCACGATGATGACGGAGAGTCCGCTGTTCTTATTGTCGTCGTCACTACTTACATGACGGTTGCCACCGCCAAACCAGAATATGTTTTGTATGACATGCATCACCATGCTCATCACAGCCGATACTATACCTACGAAGATGATGCTCGTGATAAGCAAGCGGGTATCATGGTTGCGGATATGGGTCAGTTCGTGACCTATCACACCAGCCAGTTCCTCGTCGTTGAGTACCTTCAGCAGTCCGGTGGTGACGGTGACCGTATAGCTCTTGCGGTCGATACCGCTGGCAAAGGCATTGAGCTGCGGATCGTCAACCACACACACTTTTGGCATGTCCATACCTCCTGCAATACAGAGGTTTTCCACAATATTATATACCCGCGGATTCTCCCTGCGCTCTAAAGGGCGTGCGCCTGTGGCTTGTCTGACCATAGACGAGTTGAAGCAATAGGCAATGAGAAACCATACGACCACACCGCCAATGACCCAAGGAATGGTTTGTAGGAAATAGTCGTTGACTACTGCTGCATCGAAGACATTGACCATATTGCCATATTCGTCATAATAATATGTGCCGAAATAGCTGATCAATGCCAGAAAGATCCATACCATCCCTAAAAGAATGGCGGGAAACAGCAAGAGCAACAAGAGGGTATAGAAATTGTTGCGCTGGATTTGTGTCTGAATACCAACGTATCTCATCGTTCTCACTTAGAATTTGATTTCGGGAGCTTTCTCAAACTGCGCACGCTGTTCCTGGGGTACTTCAAACATGGGTTCAGCATGGAAGCCAAACATGCCGGCGATGATATTGCCTGGGAATGTCTGTACGGCATTGTTGAGTTCACGAGTGGCTGAGTTGAAATAACGGCGTGATGCTGCAAGTTTGTTCTCGATATCCGAAATCTCACCTTGCAGTTGCAGGAAGTTCTGATTGGCCTTAAGGTCAGGATAAGCCTCAAGGGAAACTTTCAAACCTGACAAAGCGGCAGAGAGCTGGTTGTCTGCCTGCACCTTGTCGTTGATGGTCTGTGCGCCCATGGCAGCAGAACGGGCTTCGGTTACACGCTGCAGGAGTTCCTTCTCGTGGGTTGCATATCCCTTAACCGTTGCCACGAGTTGCGGTATGAGATCAAATCGTTGTTTGAGTTGTACATCGATATTGGCAAAGGCGTTGATACGGTTGTTACGCAGTTTCACGAGATTGTTGTAGAAGAAGATAAGAATCAATGCAATTCCTACCACTGCCAAGATAATAACAAGTGTTGTACTCATAGTTTTTCCTATTAATCTATTAAATGAATATAATTCTTTTCTATTATAGACATCAAAGATACTGCCAAAGTTGCAGATTGACAAAAAAATTAAGCTTTGTTTACATCTTTACTGATAATTTATAGGAGATACAGCAAATTTATATAGGAGAAAGATGGGAGGTACATGGGAGTTTCGTATTCCAAAGAGAGAAAACGGAAAAATCCGACTGGCAGTTTCCTTTACGAGGAGAAATCTGTCAATCGGATTCTGTAGAGTGACTTTAAATAATAGTCTAATTCATCTGGCGCAACACTTTCTCATAATAGTTTTGAGTGGCTCGCTTCGAGTAGTTGTGACCTCCATTCCATGCACGAATGGCATACTCCACGTTGTTTGCCTTGTTGTAGAACGACTGTATGAGAAGAAACATCTCTTTCGATTTCTTTGCATTGAATCGGTCGTTCATTGTGTAGCGCTTTTTGCTCTGCCTCATCTGCAGGATGCGATTGCATTCCTTAACGCAGATAGGTGTAATCTGCATGATGCCACACGACTTACCACTTACGGCTTTAGGATTACCTTGACTTTCTACCTGAATAATCGCGCTGATAACAGGAGTCCAGTCAAACGAGCGTTCATTGTTCTTCGTTCCTGCCGAAGCATTGATGGAACAGGCCATCATGATGGCCAATGTAATCAATACATTTCTAGCAATCTTTGTCATAAATAATCCTGTTAAGCATGACCGTCTCACCACGAGACATTCAACCGTCACACTATTGTTAACGGGCACAAAGGTACGACTATTTTTTGAAACCGCCAAACTTTACTCCAAAATGAGCCGTTGATTATCAATTAATTAACATAAATCAACTGCTATTCACAGACGAAAAGGCATAAAAAAAGGGGGCTTGCGCCCCCAATTATGCATGTTAACAAATCATCAATTATCTTGCTGAAAGAGTGGATCTTCTGGCATCACCATGATCGGTTTCTGATCGTAGTCTTTCAGGAGTTTCTCACTCACATATTTCTTATTGACTACGAGTCGGAACATGTATTCGCGGAACCATCTGTCGGTCATAATGAGGCAGCCTTTCTGTCCCCAATCACCTCCCCAGGAGTTTTCAACTTTCCACTTGGTGGCCTTTCCGTTGGCATCGAGATCCACGGCAGTAAGTGTCATGGCATGGGTAGAACCGCTGTCGAATGTGGAAATGCGCTGGGCTTTGTCCATCGTGAATGAGGTTCCGAAGAGAGAGGCATAGTCGAAATTCTCTGTATCGGCATAGCCACGCTTGCGGTCGAGCTGCTTGCCCACATCATAGCTGGAATAGAGTTTGCGACCGTCTTTGAGCGATGCTACTGCGAGCTGTTCTATCTCATCCATCGGCAAGTTGAGGTACTTCCAGTTGTGTCCGTCATAGGTGTGGCGGTCGTATTCTACCTCATAGGTCTTATAATAAGGACGACGCGGATCGTTCATCACCATGATAAAAGTGCCATTGATAGGTCCACCAACGACTTCCTCTGCAAATGTCTTTGGAGTATAGTGTTTAACTGGAGTCTTTGCTCGTCCGTCCTTGCCTTTGAAAGCATAGTCAAACTCCTTGATGGGTTCACCAAGTGTAAGGGCAAGGATATTGTAGATTTCAGAAAGGGCGGTTGCCTTAGCTTTCTGCACATCGGCTGTTTTCTTGCCATCTGCTACCATCTGGCGCAGTTTCAAACCATGTTCACGCAGTTTGGACTTGACGATAGAGGCCATCTTTGCCGTATTTTCTGCCGAGAAGCTTTCAGGTTGAACACTACTGGGCACAAGGCCGTACTTTTCTACCAAGTCTGCCACACCACAGAATGTTCCTCCGTCGTTGATAGGACTTTGGAAGAAGAACTGCACGCGCTGGTCTTCAAATGGCTTCTTCGCATGATCTATCACCCCTTGAAGCATCAAGTTTGCCTTTTCAAGCTGGTCGTAGAAGAACAGATAGTTTTGCGAGAGCGAAACGGTCAACGAGTCTGTGCGTTTGGCAAAATTGCCACGCAGCACATTGAATCCGCTAAACATCCAACATCTTCCACTTGACTTTTGATTGGTGATAGACTGACTGGGTGTCTCCACACTAAAATAGGTATCGAAGGCTCCTGCATTGGCTTTGTTGACAGCCAAGCCGTCGATAGAATTGGCAGCTACTGCATTTTGCAGCGCACGACTGGCAGGATTTGCCTGATGTTGCTTTTCAAATTGGTGCATCATCTGCGGAGAGATACCACCGGCATTTTGCGCCTCGGCATTGATGACGAGTAACATGGCTGCGGTTGTTGCCATTGCTGATTTGACGAAGTGTCGAGTAGTCATTTTCATTTGCGTCTTGCTTTTTTGGTTATTGATTTCTTTTTTTGCGTAGTAGTATTCTTCTTTTGGGTTTGCACAGTATTTTTCTTGTTTGTGGAAACAACAGCTTGGGGCTTATAATACTTCATAGCCTCAGGCATCCAGGCCTGTATCTGTGCTATACGTGTGGCATCGGTAGGGTGAGTGCTGAGCCATGATTTCGAGCCTCCACCAGTAGCTTGCGACATGCGTTTCCAGAAATCCACAGCTTTCTGTGGATCATAGCCTGCCATGGCTGCAAAGATAATACCGAGATGGTCGGCCTCACTCTCGTGGTTGCGCGAATATTTCGCACTTGCTCCCTTGGCTCCAAGCCCGAAAACCGTTCCGGCTATATTCTGCAGTCCGCTACTGGCACCTGCACCTTGCATCAAAACGCTGAGGGCTTGTGCGCCATATTGTTGTCTGATGAGCGTACTCATCTGCTCGGCAGAGTGCTTTGCCACCGCATGGGCTATTTCATGTCCGAGAACTATCGCAAGCGAAGTCTCGTCTTGAGTGACAGGCAACAGTCCTTCATAGACCACAATCTTACCATCAGGCATACAGAAAGCATTAACCTGCTTGTCTTGTACGAGATTGAACTCCCACTTGTAGTTGGCAACCTCACTGGAAAGGCCGTTGGCGTTGAGATAAGCCACAACGGCATTTGCAAGGTTCTGCCCCACTCGCTTCACCATGTTGGTATTTGCCACATTCGTGGAAGGTTTGGCGGTTTTCATGTATTCCGCATACTGTTGATTACTGAGGCTGAGCACTTTTTCGTCGCTCACCATCATGTGTTGTTTTCGTCCTGTGATAGGTACCGTCGTGGTGGTTCCACAACTGGCCAGTACGGCTACGGCAACTATCAAAACAATCAATTTAGCTTTATTCATTTTTTGTATCCTTAGTATCTTCTTTCTTATAAACATCAAATAGATATCAAATGCAAAGATACTACTTTTTTTGTACTTTAGCTATTTACAAAGGAAAAACATCATAATATTTGCATAAAAAGCACTTCAAAAACCATTATTATACTACTACAGCACGATCCCTACGGGGAAATATTACAGCGTATCAAAAACGCATAAATACGCATACCTATAAAATAAAATAGGGAATGAGACCGTATTTGTTGCATGATTCAGAAAAAAGCTGTACCTTTGTGCTGAAATTCAGAAAACTATTATGGGAAAGATTATTCTGACGGGCGACCGTCCTACAGGAAAACTGCACTTAGGCCATTACATTGGCTCACTGCGCAGACGTGTTGAACTGCAAAATGCCGGAGGCTACGACAAGATGTTCGTATTCATGGCAGATGTTCAGGCACTGACAGACAATGCTGACAATCCAGAGAAAATCAGACAAAATATCATCGAGGTGGCCCTCGACTACCTTTCAGCAGGACTTGACCCTGAGAAATGCACCTTGTTTATTCAAAGCCAAATACCAGAACTGGCAGAACTGACCACCTACCTGATGAATCTCATCAGCGTAAGTCGCGTACAGCGCAACCCAACTGTGAAGACAGAAATCAAGATGCGCAACTTCGAGGCAAACATTCCCCTCGGATTCTTCTGCTATCCTGTCAGCCAAGCAGCAGATATCACGCTCTTCAAAGCTACTACCGTTCCTGCCGGAGAAGACCAGGAACCCATGTTGGAAGTGACTCGCGAATTGGTGCGTCGCTTCAACCAAACTTATGCACCGGTACTGGTAGAACCAGAAATCATGTTGCCCGAAAACGCAACAGCACGTCGTCTGCCCGGCACCGATGGTAAAGAGAAAATGTCGAAATCACTTGGAAACTGCATTTACCTCAGCGACTCTGCTGCTGATGTATGGAAGAAGGTGAAGAAGATGTCTAACGGAGAGCCACGTATGAGCTTGGACGAACCGGGACATCTTGAAGGAAATGCTGTTTTCACCTACCTCGAAGCTTTCAGTAGCGATGAAGACTTTGCTGAGTTCTGGCCAGAATTTAAGACTCTTGAAGAACTCAAGGCACAATATGTAAAAGGTGGTATCGGCGACGGAACAACCAAAAAGTTCCTCAACAATGTGCTCAATAAATTTATGGAGCCCATCCGCCAACGTCGTCATGAATTCGAGCAGGATATTCCTGAGATCTACAATATTCTGAAAAAGGGTACTGAAAAGGCACGCGAGACAGCAGCTCAGACCATGTGTGAGGTACGTTCTGCCATGCAGATCAACTACTTCGACGATACCGAACTCATCCGTCAGCAGTCAGAACGTTTCAAGAGTTAAGAACTCTGATAGGCCGAGACTATAGCCGACACAAAACAGACACCAAAGAGATTATAATACAGCAACATAAAAAACGATTGAGTTATGGCAGATTACATCATGAACAACGTATGGCAGGTATGGGCCATCGCGGCCGTTATTTGTCTCATACTCGAATTATCGTCTGGTGATTTCTTTATCATCTGTTTCTCCATAGGAGCTGTGGCGTCGGCTATCGGAGCTGCAATAGGATTGAACATCTATTGGCAATTGGCAATCTTTGCAGCAGTAGCGTTGGCCAGCATCTTCTTTGTACGCCCGATAGCATTACGCTATCTGCACAAGAACGAGCCCAACCGTCCTAGCAATGCCGATGCACTTATCGGACGAATAGGACGTGTCACAGAAACCATCAAGACGGGAGACTACGGAAGAGTTGCCATTGACGGTGATGTATGGAAAGCTGTCAGCAATAGCGCCACCGACATCACAGCAGGATCTACCGTAAAGGTTACGGATCGGAAAAGCACCATCATCCAAGTGGAATCAACAACAAGTATAAACGAATAAAACCAAGACATTATGGAAGCATCTTTATTCACCTATGTGCTCATCGCCATCATCATCTGCGTAGTAGTCTTCGCCAAGATGGCACTAGTTATCATTCCACAGTCGGAAACAAAAATCATCGAACGTCTCGGTCGTTACTATGCGACACTCAAACCAGGCATCAACGTCATCATACCATTCATTGACCGTGCCAAAGCCATCGTCGTGCTGACACGTGGACGCTATGCCTACTCTGACAATATTGACCTCCGTGAACAGGTTTATGATTTCCCATCACAGAACGTAATTACGAAAGATAACATCCAGATGGAGATCAACGCCCTACTCTACTTCCAGATTGTTGATCCCTTCAAGGCTGTCTATGAAATATCAAACCTGCCCAACGCTATCGAGAAACTCACACAGACCACCCTCCGTAATATCATTGGTGAACTGGAACTGGACGAGACACTCACCTCACGCGATACAATCAATACCAAGCTTCGTGCCGTACTCGACGATGCCACCGACAAATGGGGCGTCAAAGTCAATCGCGTAGAACTCCAAGACATCACACCACCAACAAGTGTACTCAATGCCATGGAGAAACAGATGCAGGCAGAACGAAACAAACGTGCACAGATTCTGACTTCAGAGGGTGAAAAAGCTGCGGAGATTCTTGCATCAGAAGGTGAGAAAACCGCTATGGTGAACCGTGCCGAAGCACAGAAGCAGCAAGCCATTCTCCATGCAGAAGGTGAAGCACAGGCACGCATCCGCAAAGCAGAAGCAGAAGCAAAGGCCATCGAACTTATCACCGAAGCCGTAGGAAAGAGCACTAACCCTGCCAACTATCTGTTGGCACAGAAATATATCCAAATGATGCAAGAGCTGGCAAATGGCGACAAGACCAAGACTGTCTATCTGCCATACGAAGCCACAAATCTCCTGGGAAGCATAGGAGGTATAAAGGACTTGTTTAAGACCACAGAATAACCAACACCTTAATTATATAGAGCAAAAACAAACAACCCTATAAAAGAGATATGAAGAAACAACTCAAAAAGGTACTCGTGCTCGGTTCGGGTGCCCTGAAAATCGGACAAGCCGGAGAGTTCGACTACTCAGGCTCTCAGGCGCTCAAAGCCCTGCGCGAAGAAGGTATATCATCGGTACTGGTAAATCCAAACATTGCCACTATCCAAACCTCGGAAGGCGTTGCCGACAAAGTGTATTTTCAACCCGTCAATACGTATTTCGTAACAGAAATCATCAAGAAAGAACGTCCTGATGGCATTCTGTTGGCATTCGGTGGTCAGACAGCCCTCAACTGCGGTACCGAACTCTATCTGTCTGGTGTTCTTAAAGAATATGGTGTAGAAGTGCTCGGCACAAGCGTAGAAGCCATTATGAACACCGAAGACCGCGACCTCTTCGTCAAGAAACTGGCAGAGATTGACATGAAGGTACCCGTGAGCCACGCTGTAGAAAACATGGACGACGCGCTCAAGGCAGCCCATAATATCGGATTCCCCGTAATGGTACGTTCTGCCTACGCATTAGGCGGACTGGGCAGTGGTATCTGCCCTGACGAGAAAACATTCATATCTCTGGCAGAAAGCGCATTCACCTTCGCACCACAGATTCTCGTAGAAGAGAGTTTGAAAGGATGGAAGGAAATTGAGTTCGAGTGTATCCGCGATGCCAACGACCACTGTTTCACCGTAGCTTCAATGGAAAACTTCGACCCTCTGGGCATCCATACTGGTGAATCTATCGTAGTGGCTCCTACCTGCTCTTTGACCGAGCAACAGGTGAAGATGTTGCAGGATATCACTACTAAATGTGTACGCCACTTGAATATCGTAGGTGAGTGTAACATCCAGTTTGCCTTCAATGCAGAAACTAACGACTACCGCATCATTGAAATCAATGCACGTCTGAGCCGTTCATCTGCACTTGCTTCAAAAGCAACGGGCTATCCCCTCGCTTTCGTAGCTGCCAAGATTGCTTTGGGCTACACGCTCGATCAGATTGGCGAGATGGGAACAACATCATCAGCATACGTAGCTCCAAGCCTCGACTATATGATTTGTAAGATTCCACGCTGGGACCTTACCAAATTTGCTGGCGTATCACGCCACCTCGGTTCATCCATGAAGTCTGTCGGTGAGATTATGAGCATCGGACGTTCATTTGAAGAGATGATCCAAAAGGGACTCCGCATGATTGGACAGGGTATGCACGGATTTGTAGGCAACGACCACACACGCTTCGATGACCTCGACGATGCATTGGCAAACCCAACAGACCTCCGTATCTTTGCCATCGCACAGGCCATGGAAGAAGGCTATACTATCAAGCGTATCGAGGAATTGACCAAGATTGACGTATGGTTCCTTGAACGATTGAAGCATATTGTTGACCTGAAACATCAGTTGATGGAATACAATGCCGTAGAAGACGTACCCGCCGCCCTTATGCTTGAAGTGAAACAGGCAGGATTCTCAGACTTTCAGATTGCACGTTTCGTACTCAAGCCACAGAGTGGCAATATGGAGAAGGAGAACCTCAAAGTACGTGAGGTCCGCAAACAGATGGGTATCATGCCTTCGGTAAAACGCATCCCTACTGTAGCATCTGAACATCCAGAACTGACCAACTACTTGTA
>OQVT01000683.1_pt1 | contig 19935 bp, 12 predicted proteins | sample 1691561 | NCBI WGS metagenome assembly OQVT01 (sample SAMN03418260, study PRJEB22391) | human gut metagenome | biome: human-gut; feature: organic feature; material: feces | host: Homo sapiens | place: Tanzania | collected 2013-01 | reverse complement strand
AATCGGTTTGTTCAACAAATTTTTCTCGAAAGAGAAAGTCAGATTACACAACAGATAAAAAAACTACAGGCTATGAAAAAATGGATGCAGCAGCAGCGAAAGAAGATAAAAATTGCCGAACAAACCGATTTTTCCATGATTGAAATAAATACTTATCCACAATCCCCACAAAAAACGGCTACTTATTTCTAACAAGATTGTACCATATTGCACAACAACTTACCAATATCTTCCAACAGGTCATCTCATCACATTAAACCGCAAATATACCGCCTATTCCCCCACTCGACTCTTACTTATGTCTGGCTTATATCTCGTATATTTCGTGCTGATTACTATATGTCATTCTTATGCAATTCTTATGTGATTCTTATGTGATTCCGCTACCAACCCCATATCATCTCCGTATCACTTCCTATTCACAACCCGACATATACAATAATGTTTAACCACTCATCATTATCTCTCTTCATCTTATGGCAGAAGCAATTTTAGAATCTTCCCTTGAGTCCTTGCATGGCAAACTCAGCAAGAACACCGACATCATCTTCCGACGCAAGAGTGCACATATCAGCAGCAAACGTGCTATACAACGCAGTCCCCAAGAAGCCTACGTGATAACCAAACCGCGTGATTGGAAGAAAAACCCACCCAAAGGCGCGGAACTCGAAAAGATTAGCCGATTCCGGGAGGCGTGCCGCTTGACATCAGAGCAACTCAACAACCCTGAAACCCGAGCCGTTTGGGAACAGCGTTTCAACAAACAACTACACCACGCGGACCCCGCTGCACCGCAAGATCCGGTCACTGGACGCCGAAAAATATATACCCAACTTTGGGCGTACACACGCGCCACCCTCCTCCGCCAACTTCAAAACAACACGCAAAACATATAGTACGATGGCTAACAAGTTGTTAACCCCTCTTTCTATAATGGACAGATAACTAACATCACACGCTATCTAATCCGAAATTTAATACAAACTTTTTTTCATCCCTATTTAACATAAATAGAGCAAAAGAGATAAATAATACCGCAAATAATATACCCTTTACGAAGAATAACACAAGGCTATTCGTAGAAAAATTTATTAATTGCATAACCTTATATAACACCCCTCCAAGAAATACATATGGCAAAAAACAATTTAACAAAACAATACGTGAATTTATTTTCATTTTTATAGGCCAATAATAACAATAAAAAAATAGGAGTTGTATAATACAATAGACTGCAAAAGCAATACAAACTCCACCTATCTGATATTGAGGTATTAAAATCCAAGAAAGTATCAATCCAACAACTGATGCCACTATAGAACTATAACTTATCGCCCTAATATCATCACCTGCTAATATCAAACTACTGATTGCTTGATTATGTGTTCCCAGTGGTATGAAACATTCGGTATGGTTATTGCTGAAGCGTATAGCAATGGTACACCTGTAATTGTTGGAAACGTTGGAAATATTAAAGATCTAGTAATAGATGGAAATACCGGTTTTTTATTTGACTACGACTCGGTGGAGGGATTAGTATCTGCTGTTAGAAAAATGAACAAGGCAGATGGACGAAAATTAGGAGAAAATGGTTATAACTTATTTAAGGAAAGGCTATCAGCAGAGGCAAACTATGCTCAATTAAAAGATATTTACGAAAAGGTAGAATGAGAAGGTAACAGAATGGGATATTTTGTTGAAGAAGTATTAACTATAGAGCCATCTAAGCGTATCGGAGCAACACATTATGCAATATGTAATGGCGGGAAAATTCGATATTTGATTGCATTAAATAGTACATGTGCGAGAAAAAGATTGTCAAAAAATATATCAGCATATTCTAACAAATTGAATATATTGATGAAAATGTTGTGTGTATTACCGTATTCGATTCTCAGTAGAGCAAAACTTGGAATGTATGTTCAAGTAAGTGCAGCAGACCAGGTAAAAAATATTATAAATGAAATGGGTTGCAGTAGCTGGAATGTGATTATCGGTAGTTATGTTGAAAAGCAAAAAGTTGTTTTTCAGTGTTTTAGTGATGAGAAAGTAGAAGTTAAAACTATTGCCAAGTCATTACCTCTATTGAGGAGGAACACTCATAAATCGCTCATTTTAAGCTATTCTGAAGATTTTGGCAGAATTTCGAAGAAAAAAAAACAATGACCGACGAACAATACATGCGCCGCTGTCTGCAACTTGCCGGCTGCGGCATAATGGGCGCTAAGCCCAATCCGATGGTAGGTGCTGTCATCGTTTCAGGCGACGGACGCATCATAGGCGAGGGCTACCACCGTCGCTGTGGCGGGCCACATGCCGAGGTGAACGCATTCGCATCGGTACGCCCCGAGGACGAACCGCTGCTCAGCGACGCCACCATTTACGTCAGCCTTGAGCCGTGCTCGCACTACGGCAAGACTCCGCCGTGCGCCGACCTTATAATAAAGAAAGGTGTAAAGCGATGCGTGGTGGGATGTGTCGACCCCTTTGCCAAGGTGCACGGACGCGGAATACAGAAGCTGCGCGATGCCGGCATAGAGGTAACCGTGGGCGTACTCGACGACGAATGCCGCGAACTCAACCGCCGATTCATAACCTTCAACGAGCACCACCGACCCTACATAACGCTCAAGTGGGCAGAGACAGCCAACCACTTCATCGACAACGACGGCCATGCGCTTGCCATATCCACCCCCTTCACCAAGATGCTTTCGCACCGCATGCGCGCCCAGGCAGACGCCATACTCGTGGGTCGCACCACCGACGAACGCGAACACCCGCAGCTCAACACACGCCTTTGGGCAGGACCATCGCCCCGACGCATCGTCATCGACAGCCGACGTCCGGCATTCGAGGGGCTCGACTTCAGCCGTCCCGTAGTGCCGCAGCTGCTCGCATGGCTATACGACGAGCGCTGCCAGTGGCTCATCGTTGAGGGCGGAGCAGCCACACTCCAATCGTTCATAGCAGTCGGAGCGTGGGACGAGATACGCATCGAGACGGCTCCCATCACCGTAGCCTCCGGCACACGCGCCCCACAGCTGCCCGACTGCGCCCGCCTGCACACCCAGCAGACGTTCGACGGAAACACTATCAGGATATACAGAAAATAAGAAATGAACAACCCTATACTCCAACTACAACAGCAGCGCCTCCTTCTCGAGATTGAATACAATCACGAGAAGGAGGAATTTCGTAAACAGACTCAGTCAATGGGCATCGAACGCAAGACACGGCGGGGCGATGCATGGTTTCCAGTGAGCATAGGGCGCAACTATTACAACTCGCTCAACCAGATGGTTGTGGAGGTGACACGACAGCCGGGATCAGACATCGAGCACAACTTCGAGCCCGGAAGGCCCGTATGCTTCTTCACGATGAAGCGCGACGCCGCCGGACACGATGCCATACACTACATGTCGTTCACCGCTACGGTGAGCTATGCCGAGCAGGACCGCATGGTGGTGGCGCTGCCCGACTCGGGCCGCATTATCGACCTGCAACGCCAAGAGGCTCTGGGCATACAGCTGTTCTTCGACGAGACGTCATACAGACTGATGTTTGACGCTCTCGACCGCGTGATACGTGCCAAGACGGGACGCCTGGCAGCACTGCGCGACATATTCTACACCAAGGCTCCTGCGTCACAATTCACATTCGACGCACCCGTTCTGCCGTGGCTCAACGCCTCGCAGCAGCACGCAGTGGGCGAAGTAATGCGCGCAAAGGACGTGGCTATAGTACACGGTCCTCCCGGAACCGGAAAGACAACGACGCTTGTCGAGGCTATATACGAGACGCTGCGACGCGAGAGCCAGGTGCTGGTGTGCGCACAGAGCAATATGGCGGTCGACTGGATTTCGGAGAAACTCGTCGACCGTGGCGTTGCCGTGCTGCGCATAGGCAACCCCACGCGCGTCAACGACAAGATGCTGTCGTTCACCTACGAACGGCGCTTCGAGGCTCATCCCGACTATCCGCAGCTGTGGAGCATACGCAAGGCCATTCGCGAACTGCGCCAGCAGCGACGCGGACGCACCGAGTCGTGGCACCAGAAGATGGACCGCCTGAAGAGCCGCGCCACCGAACTGGAGCTGCGCATACGCTCGTCGCTCTTCGGCGAGGCACGTGTCATAGCCTGCACCCTCACTGGTTGCGCCAACCGTGTGCTCGAAGGCGAACACTACTCCACCTTATTTATAGACGAGGCGGCTCAGGCTCTCGAAGCGGCATGCTGGATTGGCATACGCAAGGCGGGCCGTGTGATTCTGGCAGGCGACCATTGTCAGCTGCCGCCTACCGTAAAGAGCATCATGGCTCTGAAGGGCGGACTGGGCAAAACCCTCATGGAGCGCATAGCCGAGCAGAAGCCCGAGGTGGTGACGCTGCTCGAGGTGCAATATCGCATGAACGAGCAGATAATGCGATTCTCAAGCGACTACTTCTACAACTCGCGCGTACAGTCGGCTCCCGAGGTACGCGGTCGTGGCATTCTCGACTACGACCGCCCCATGATGTGGGTTGACACCACCGATGTTGACGGCCATGAGGAGTTCGTGGGCGAAAACTTCGGTCGCATCAACCGTGCCGAAGCTGAGCTCACGCTCGCCACTCTCGCCGACTATTTCGACAAGATTGGCCGTCAGCGCGTGCTCGACGAGTCGATCGATGTGGGCATTATCTCGCCCTATCGTGCCCAGGTGCAGCTGCTACGCAAGATGATACGCCAGAGCGAGCGTCTTCGTCCCTACCGCCGGCTCATCACCGTCAACACGGTCGACGGATTTCAGGGTCAGGAGCGCGACATCGTCCTCATCTCGCTGGTGCGCGACAACGACGGCGGCGACATAGGATTCCTGTGCGACCTTCGTCGCATGAACGTAGCCATAACACGCGCCCGCATGAAGCTCATCATCCTCGGCTCAGCCGCCACAATGACCCGCCATCCGTTCTACAAGCAGCTCTACGAGTACGTAGAAAGTCTGTAATTCCACTTTGTAAAACCATGCGCAGAAAATACAATTTGTCAAATTTAGGTTAAAAATGACAAACATCATTGACAAACATAGTGCTTTTTAGTAACTTTGCATATGCTAAAAGTGTAAAACGCAATGACAATAGACATATATTCACTAATCGCATACGTTTTCAACTGCGCCGTATGCGCCACAATAGGAATAATCTTCCTGCTCACACCTTACAAAAGAGACGAGCAGGGAAAAATCGGATCATACTGCAAGACACGACTGTGCCTTGCAGCCTCAGCCCTTATCGAGGGACTGGCAAGCCTGCTGTATGCCGTGCGAATTGTCAACCAAGTGCCCCATCTGGCGCTCGACCACTTCACGGGACCGCTGTTCATGTACTTCTCGATATGCATCGACATGACAGCCATCATATATCTGCTGCACGGCAAGCAGCCCAAGCTGCGCACAGCCATACTCTTCGTCTCGCCCGTACTGCTCGTGTGGCTTATACATATATTATTGTTCATACCCGACTACGGCTTCACTTTCTCCGCCAGGGCTTACAACGAATTCCTCACAACTACGCCCGCTGCCATCACGTGCTATGCGCTGTATACGGTGTTCATAATCGAATTCATATACATTCTTAAGTCGGTCAACCAGCAGATAATACGTTTCAAGGAGCATATCGACAACTACTGCTCGGGCACAAGCCGTAGCCAGAGCCACTGGCTCATAGCCGTTGTCATTTCAATGGTTACATATTATATAATAGATATTGTAAACATGTGCATCTCCGACCCCACATGGGATTCCATCGTGCTTTGGCTTCTCTCGCTGATTGTCATCGTCAACAGCATAGCATTCATCATATGCCGCAACATCTATTGGAATATCAGTCCGGCATTTGACACCGACAAGATTCCACTACAGCGCGCCATTACTGACGAAGACCCCTACCCCGAGGAAGAAATCCAAGCCCAAGTGGCGAAAGTACTGCGTTACCACGAACGCGGCATACCCTATTACGCTATAAGCCAGATAGAAAAGAACGACGAGACAGACACCCAGCAACCCAAGTCCGACCCCAACTCTATCGACAATATCGTGAAAGAGTGGACCCGACGCGACGACAAACCCTATCTGAAGGAGAGCATCACCATTACGCAGGTGGCTGAAGAGATGGGGCTCAACGCCCGTCTGCTGTCCAACTACATCAACAACGTGAAGGGACGCAATTTCAACTCATGGATAAACTATCTGAAAGTGCAGGAGACCAAGGTTGCGCTACTCGCCGACCGTACGCTTCCACTCAGCGATATAGCCTATCGTATGGGCTTTGCCGACCTCGCCTCGATGTCAAGAATATTCAAGCAGATGGAGGGTATGCCCCCTTCGGTCTACCGACAGAGGAATTGACATTATTATATATACACACCCCCTTCATAATCAAAACACGCCCCTTCATACGATAAAAATCCTTTTTTACGATATTGAAATCAGGTGGCGAAATACGAAAATAGCCGTCTTATTCCTATGTAGGATTAATAAAATGTACAAAAAAATGCAGATTTGCGCATTTTGGACACTAAATTGACAAGCGACAATTCCAATTTATCTCTAAATTTGCAATCGTATAACAGTACAAGGGTAAAATCACAACACAAACTAAACAGACTTAATTAAGGTTTAAACAAACCTCTTTTAAAAAACTAACAGACTTTGACTAAAAGACACCCCGCCTTTGACGACAAGTTTTAACACAATAACATCACAAAACTAGAACACTTAAAAAGAAAGTAATATGGCTAAACACGTAACATACAGATTGAGGCTGCTCATAGTAGCTCTGCTCGTGGCTGTATCGGCTAACGCCCAGCAACTGGGACTAAAGACCAATGTGCTCTATTGGGCCACTACTACACCGAACATCGGACTGGAACTTCAGACCGGTCGTAAACACACTATCCAGGCATTCTACGGCATCAACCCCTGGAAATTCAAGGACAATAAGAGCATACGCCATTGGGTAATCCAGCCGGAATACCGCTACTGGTTCTGCCAGACGTTCAACGGTTGGTTTCTCGGTGTGCACGCTATGGGCGGACAATTCAATGCCGGAGGCATCAAGATGCCGTTCGGAATGCTCAAGGAATTCAAGGATCATCGCTACGAAGGATGGTTTGCAGGCGGCGGACTCACAGCCGGCTACCAGTGGCCATTGTCAAAGCATTGGAATCTGGAGACCTCGCTCGGTGTAGGCTACGACTACATCCACTACAAGAAGTTTGAATGCAAGACGTGCGGCAACAAGAAAGGCGAGGCACACAAGAACTATGTTGGTCCCACAAAGGCTGCCATCGAACTTATATACATGTTCTAAACCGACTGCATACTCTATTAACTAACACAAAGACTCCAATATATGAAACACTACATTATATTATTAGCAGCCCTCGTCTTAAGTGCCGCCAACGCGACGGCACAGACGAAGAGGTCGGCCAAGATTCTCAACCGTCAGGTGGCGGTGGAGAATATCAAGGCTACAAGAGCTGACAACCAGTTCTTCGTAGGAATGGACTTCTGCCTCGACGAGCTCAATATGCCTACCAACCGTCGCGTGGTTCTGACGCCGACAATTGAGTCGGGCGACAACAGCGTGGCTCTGCAGCCCATCGTCATCAACGGTACGAAGCAGAAGGTTATGTACGAACGCCGCGACTACCGCAAGTACCCCGACGCAATGGCGGTGACTCGCAAGAACGGCAAGACCCAAAGCTTCTCCTATCAGGCACAGACCGAATACGCCGACTGGATGCGCAACGCCGACATTGTAATGAAAGAGGACCTCTGCGGATGCGGAAAGGTGGACGAGCAGGAGAGCGAACAGATCAAGAAGATGCGCCAGCCGAAGGTGGCTTACATCGCTCCGGTGGCTGTAGAGCAGAAAACGTACTCTATGTCGGGCCGTGCTTACGTCGATTTCCCGGTCGATCGCACCGAACTTCATCCCAATTACCGCAACAACCCACGCGAACTTGCCAAGATTGTCGACACTATCAACATCATTAAGAAGGATGCCAACATGACAATCACAAGCATCGAGATCCACGGATACGCATCGCCCGAGGCTCCATACAAGCACAACGAGTATCTCGCTGCCAACCGTGCGGCTACGCTCAAGAACTACGTCAGACAGCTCGTCAAGCTCGATGACCGTCTGTTCACAGTAAAGTCGACTGCCGAGGATTGGCAGGGACTTTGCAAATACATCCGCGAGAGCAATCTCAACAACCGCAACGCCATTCTGAAGATTGCCGAGGACAACGCAACGGAACCCGACCGACGCGAGTGGCTCATCAAGTCGCAATACCCGGAGGAGTATCGCACAATGCTCGCTACATGGTATCCGGCTCTGCGCCATTCCGATTATGTCATCACGTGCAACGTGCGTCCGTTCTCTGTTGAAGAGGCCAAGCAGCTCATCAAGACCAAGCCTCAGCTGCTGTCGCAGAACGAGATGTACATGGTAGCACAGACTTACGAGCCGGGATCTAAGGAGTTTAACGAGGTGTTCGCCATCGCCGCCCTCATGTATCCTGACGATCCTACAGCCAATCTTAATGCCGCCTGCGCCGACATCAATGCCGACAAATGGGCTGACGCGCTGCGCAAGCTCGACAAGGCAGGCGACTCTGCCGAGGCAGACAATGCAAGAGGCGTCTGCTACTGGCAGATAGGCAACGAGGCTAAGGCTATAGAAAGCTTCAAGAAAGCAGCCGACAAGGGATGCGACACAGCCCGAAGGAATCTCGAAGACATCCAATAGACACAATACACATACACCGACACAATGCTAAACTGGACTTGACTGGCAAACCAGAACAGACAGACTAAACTCAGACTGAACGCAATCAGACTTAAAAAAAGACTTTTATTCAAACACAAAAATTAATAACCACTTAAACTTTAACGTTATGAACAAGTTTAAATTATTCCCTCTTGCACTGGCTGCAATCGCATTTAGTGCTTGTACATCCGAAGAGGTTGCCGAGAACAACCCTACCACTGGTGAAGGAACAAGAAGCTATGTAGCGGTAAATATCAACAATGTTGGAACCAGCGGTTCACGTGCTGACGCCGAATATGCAGACGGTTCGGCCAACGAGAACAAAATCAATGCGGTACGCTTCTACTTCTTCACGGAGAGTGGCGATGCCTACAATATGGGCGCAACCAACTATGTGGAGAAGGAAAATCCTACTGGCGACGGCAAATTTACACCCAACGTCGAGAAGATTACAGACGCTATGCTCGTGATTGAGGGCGCAACCAAGACTGCTCCTCACTCTATGATAGCTATTGTCAACCCCGCTACGATTGAATCAGGCGTTCTTCTAGCCAAGATGACAAAGGCACAAGTCGAGGCAGCCGTAGCCGGACAGAACTTCAATGCACAAGGTGCTGACGCTAAGGATTTCGTAATGTCAAGCTCGGTGTATTCTGACGGAACAAACAAGGTATGGGTTGCCGACATCACAGGACACGTTGCTACAGACAAGACTACTGCCGAACGCAATCCGGTTGACATCTACGTGGAGCGCGTTGCTGCCAAGCTCACTTCTACAGCAACTGGTGCTGGCCAAAGCGGCAAGTACCTTGTAGGCGAAACTACCAACGGCAAGAAGGTATATGCTGTCATCAAGGGTTGGGGACTCGCCAAGGAGACAACCGACGCCAACCTCATCAAGGAGATTGACGCAACATGGACTGACGACAATCTGGGCTTCACTCAGTGGAATCATCCTGCTTATTTCCGCTGCTACTGGGAGACCTCAAGAGGCGAAATGGGACGGGGCAAGTCGTACAACGCCTACACCACACAGATTGGCGAGGTTTGCTACACCAATCCTAACACTACTGCCAACGCCAAACCGCAATACGTAGCTACCGTAGAATTGCAGTATGAAGACGGCACACAAGCCGAAATCTGCAAGTACAAGGGCGTTGAATATCTCTCGGAAGATGCTGTGAAGAAGGCCATCTTGGCTGAGAACAAGGATTACAAGAAGAAGACCGTTACTACCGCCGGTACTGAAACCACAGGTCTTACAGTCAATGATATCCACTTCGTAGTGACAGGTTATCAGGTTAAGGCACAGCTCAACGAGGGCGTTACAGTATATAAGGGTGATGTAGATGCTACTGCTGAACTCAATGACAAGTTGGCTGGCTCGCTTGCCGAAATCCGTAGCGAGGGTAGAGCTTACTACTACACCGACGTAAAGCACCTCGGCTCCGCTATGGGTATCGTACGCAACCACTTCTATCAGATTGACGTTAATACTATCAAGGGTTTCGGTACTCCGGTATACGATCCCAATAGCGAGTTCGTACCTGTAACTCCTGAAGATACACAGACTTATCTCGCAGCTCGTATCAACGTTATCTCTTGGAGAATCGTTAAGCAGACTGTCGACCTTGGCAAATAATCAGCTAAGCCGAACGATACAAAACTCTATTAATAGAGAAGAGAAATACTACGTACTGAGATGTAAAGTTCAAGGCAAAGCGAACTTAATCTCTACGTACTAAAGACGTAAACCAATCGTAGGTGGGTATGACTCTACCGCCATACCCACCTACCCTACCCCACACAAACGCCCGGCGACTCCGCCACCGGAACAACAAGGACGGAGGTATCGCGCCGCCAGATACCACAAGGATGACGGCAACATGAGACCGCACAAGCGGCTCTCATCAACCGACGCAGACTATACACATTATTAATATATACTCTCACATTATTAATATATTACTCTCACATACTTCACGAAACAAAAACTAAACGATATGAAACACAACAAGCGCCAAATAATCAGCGACCTCAAGGCCATCGTTGCAGTGATGGCTATGATGTTCACCGTGACCTCGTGTGGAATGATGGAGGACGATCAGTCGAACTGCCCGAAGGAGTTGCGCGTCAACTTCAAGTATGACATGAACATGAAGTTTGCCGACGCCTTCCCCAACGAGGTGAAGACAGTCACGCTTTACGCCTTCGACAAGGACGGAAAACTCGCCCTGCAGAAGAAGGAAAGCGTCAAGGACATTGAAAACCGTGGCGGATATATGTCGGTCAACGAGCTAAAGCCTGGCCACTACACACTCAAGGTGTGGGCGGAAGGTGAAGAACGATATGCCGATTCTTACATCTACGGCCAGCCAAACAGCCAGGACATCAGTTCGCTCACATGCCGTATCAACCGCTCTGAACGCATCGTCGACCACGACCTCACCTCTCTCTATCACGGACTATTGAAGGATGCCGACCTCAACCTTGAAGGTTTCGGAGTGAAGACGGCTACTGTCAACCTGATGAAGAACACCAACGTGGTGCGCGTGGTGCTGCAGAACACGTCGGGCGAAGCTCTCAATGCTGCCGACTTCGACTTCTTCATCAACGACGACAATGCCTTCCTTGCCTACAACAACGAGCCGCTCACACGCTCAACGGCACCTGCCGTATCGGGCGATGCGCTGCCCGAGGACGACATTACGTATGTGGCTTGGTCGAAGTACGATGGCATCATCAACGGCACACGAACAGAACTGATACCCGACATCGACGGAAGCGTAACGCCGACATCGGCTGTCGTGGCTGAAATGACGGTCAACCGACTCTTCGAAAACAAGAATCCGCAACTCTGCATCTACAGCAAGGAGACACAGGAGAAGGTTCTTCAGATTCCGCTCATCGACTATGTTCTACTCGTGAAGGGCAACTACAACAAGGCAATGTCCAATCAGGAGTATCTGGATCGACAAGATGAGTACAACTTTGTATTCTTCATTGACGACAACCACAACTGGCTCGCCGCTCAAATCTACATCAATTCGTGGAGAGTGGTGCTCAACAACACAGACTTCAAATAACCCTTAAAGAAACTGACTATGCTTAGAATAAACCGCTATAAATCAACGCTGACAGTTTCGCTCATGTTCTGTCTGCTGTCCACTATGTCGTGCGGCTTCGACGACGGCTACGACAATGAGGACCAAAACGACAATGCGGTGATGGTGGCTTTCCGTATGTCGTACGCCAACGGCAACACAAGAGCAGCCAACGAGGGATGGGACGACTACGACCCGAAGGACGATGGAACTGCATACGAGAACGCTATCAATACCGAACAGTTGCAGATTAAGGTGTGCGACGCGGACGGAACAATCATCGGCAACGTTGAAAACGTCATTGCCATAAACAACGGTACGGACACAAATCCCGACTATTCCATCACCGGAACGTGGGAAAACGCCGCCGACAAGCTATCCAAAGCCAAGAAGATAATGGTGTTTGCCAACTGCGGAACGAGCATTGTTACGCCTGGCAACATCCAGAATCTCGCCTTCGCAAGGTCTGCCACAACGCAATACATACCAATGTGGGGCGTCACAACGCTAACCAACGAGCTGGTGGTGGGCAAGAGCAACAACCTCGGAACTATCGATATGCTGCGCTCGCTTGCCAAAGTGAAGGTGAAACTTGCCGACGGCATGAAGGCACGCAAATATTCGTTAGGCGCAATACAGCTCAACAACTACAACACTTCGGGCTATACGCTGCCGCTGACATACAACACCGCTGCCAGCACGGCTGCCATTCGGTTCGGCAATTCGCTTCATGCCAACAGTTCATGGGCTCAGTCGATAGCAATGACGGGCAATGCCGACGAGAGCATCATGCTCTACATACCCGAATACGACAACATAAATGCCGCCACAGACCGTAAGGCTACCATAAGCTTACAGCTCATGCGCGACGGCGAAGAGGAAGGCAACTACACGCTGTACTTCTGCAACTACACTCCTGAAGGAGCTCCCGACGCAGCCTCAACCTACAACATACAGCGCAATCACTACTACGAATACACCGTAGGACGTACCGACGACCAGGTGAAGATAGTGCTGAATGTGAAGAAATGGAATCTCCGCCAACATGGCGAGATTATTATGTAAAACGACAGACTTAACAAATACAAAAACCATAAAGCGATGACTCACGCCAAGAACATATTCACATACATGCTCGCGCTGTTCTCGACGCTTGCCCTTACCGGCTGTTTCGAGGATAGTAACGACGACTGCCAAGGCCAGGCGGAGAGCAGCAAGACGCAGGTGGAGCTAAGGCTCGCCGCTTCTGCCAGCTCGCCTACTCGCGCCAGCGGCAACATCAACGGCGTTACAAGAGCGACATGGGTAGACACTAACGCTGCCCCTGAAGGAGAGATGATGCACAATTGTTTCGTTGTCATCGTCCAGAACGGCAAGATACAGAACATTATCGAGCGCGACTTCTCTACCGACGGCGAGAAGGAATCAACCGTAATAAAGACGGTAGTGGCTAAGGGTGCCGCTACCTTCTACTCGTTTGCCAACATCAGCCGTGCCGACATAGGTCTCGAAGGCATCAATTCGTTCCCCGCCGAATTGCCTGCCGGATTCGACAACATGTATTATAAGGTAGAGGGCAACACTTCATCCATTAGCGACAACGGCATCCCGATGAGCAACAAACAGACCGCTACCATTGACGACAACACCCGAACCGTAAGTCTGGAGGTGATACGTATGATGGCAAAGGTACAACTACAGTTCACCAACGACACCGGTTACGACCTCAACGTGAAGAGCATCACGCTGACCGACATAACCGAAAACGCTGCCAACAACGTCAGTCTGCTGCCCAAGATCGAAGCAAACGAGGTTGTGCCCAACATCAATGCCGCCGCAACTTATGCCGATTTCACCCTGACAATGAACGGAACCGACGGCAAGGAGGTGAAGAACGGAGCCGCACTTAACACCACATTCTACGTCAACGAGAGCGTAGCACGCACTCCGAAATACTTCGTTCTGAGCATCAACACCGACAAAGGCACCGTGACGAAGCGTATAGCAATGACCAAATGGAACCGAATTGCACGCAACGACTACCTGATCATCCCCGTAAAACTGGTTGACTACCGCATAGAGATTGAACCGCAGGTGTTCACGGGTATCGGTATCAAACCCGAATTGAACTACAGCGACGACCGCATCACAGCCACATTCACATCGTACGGCGAGTTCCATCTGAAGCTGCACGTGTACAAGCGTAGCAACAACGAGGAACTTACAGCATGGAGAGTTACTGGCGTTACGACGCTCGAAGCCAATCCTGCCGAAGCCGAAGACGTCTGGATATACGACGACGAACCAACCTACGACAGTCGTACCAAGACGATTGAGGGATACATAAGTCCACGCAAGGGATACGCTATCCACGAAATCAACGTCCAGATAGACGGCGTAGGCTACGTCATTCCGTATCGCTTGCAGATAATCAAGGATTAGAACATATAGGTGGGTATGGCATTCCTGCCATACCCATTTTTCATTTAAACTATCACGAACATAACACCTTACGACTATGAAGATTCGCAATAACAACATAAACCGACCCGCAAAGTCCAAAAGACTGTTGCTGCAGCTCTTTGCGATGATTGCCCTTGCGGCAGCGCCCAATTGTGTTTATGCGCAGAACCTTAGCTTCCACAAGCAGGGCGAAAGCGGTTTGCCACTCGACAAGCACCTTGGCATGCAGCAAACCGCCGAATGGCACTACTACTATTATCTTCCTACCGGCAGCACAACCAAGATGGCGCTCAACCTGCCTTTTGTAGGTTGGACGGGACAATGTAACGACCTTGAGCCTTACGGATGGATTCGTTGGTATGACTATACTACCGACAAGGCATCCGACCAACTTACTTCCTACAACAATTATTACACCTACCTTAAACAAAGTAGGGACAACACCAGCGGCACAAACATCGGACTTAGCGCATATCAAATATCAACGCCGTCTACCGACTATCAAAAATATGTAGGCGTTTATTACAATAAGCCAACCGGAGCCGATGCTGCTGACTGGGCAGGCGAGACCATTGCCTGTGACGTAAGCCGATATATTGACGGCAATATCAACCAAGGTCGCTCTATAAACTACGTCACCAAGGAGCCAACCCTTACCATTCGCTACATCTTCCACATCCGTTCGGCAGCTTATCTTGCCAACAAGATAAAGACCGCATTGTGCGAAGGCAGCGCCAAGGAATACGCCGACCTGACTCTTGAGGACAATCAGCGCATCGTATTCGGATTGAAGGACGATAACGCAACTATGACCTTGCGCACCAATCTGAACAATTCGGGCGGACAGTCTTATTGGTTCTATCCTCTCAACAACGCCACTAACGGCAAGTCGGTATATGCTACCACCGAGAACCAGAAGATAAAGGCGTCTGATTTTCAGAGCACTATCAAGCAAGCCCAATACATCCGCTGGATTGCATACAACGAAGACCGCACCAAGTATTGCGTACTTGCCAGCAAAGGCAGTCAGTTCTACGACTTCAAGGTGAACGATCTTAAGAACAATATTCTTGGATGGCGCTACGTAGCTAATAACAATAACGTCAGCACACCTACCGATATCGGCGTAGGACATACTGCCTACATCGTAGCGTATGCTTCCGACGGCACAAATATGTGTCCGATTGCCAACTTCGAGTTGCTCCTGCATAGCGGCTATCCGAAGACAAAGCTGGAGCTGACCGACGACAACGACATCGACCGTACGCTCACTTATTTCGACAATAGATTTGAGCAGAAGGCGGAAATCTCGTTCGACAACAAGAACGACCTTACCCGTCCGACAACCGCCAACAACACCATCAAGAAGCCAACCGGCTTCAAGTCGAGCACATACGGATTCACATACCCGACACTTACCGACTATTACTCGGGAGGATCTACTTCGCGTCAGCCCAACACTCCTATCCATGGCGACTATGGACTGTATAAGTCAGCCAACCTCGACGGCGTATCTAAGTCTGCAAACGGATACAAATGGTGGACAAACACAACTCCGTCGCCTACCATATACGACCGCACCTGGGCTAAGACCGGAGGCAAACAGTTCGGACATTTCCTTTATGTTGACGCTTCAGACGAAAGCCGTCAGATAGCATCAGTCGACTTCGAGGCCGACCTCTGCACGGGTTCGCAGCTCATATTCAGCGGTGCTGTAGCCGACTACACCCAAACCAATGCAGCAGCTCCGCAGGTAATGTTCCGCCTATACGGCATACATAAGGATGCCGACGGCAACGTGACCGACCAGAAACTGATACAGTCGTTCATATCAGGCGACTTCAGCACCAACACAAAGACCCACCAATACGGCAAGTGGTATCAGATTTTCAGCAAGCAGGTGCTTCAGAAGTCAACCGGCGTGAGCAACTACACCACCTTCCGCATTGTGCTCGACAATATGTGTAAGAGTACCGGAGGTGCCGACTACTGTATCGACGACCTCTGTCTATACACCCAGACATCCAAGCTGGACGTATTGCAGAACCGACCATTATGCCCAAGCGAGAGCGGAAGCGAGACCGCTCCCGAGAACATAACGTTCAAGCTTCGCGGCATATACGAAACCTTCCAGGCTATGGTCGACATGAAAGAGTCGAAACTCTTCTATCGTATCTGCGACGAGAACGGCAATCCCGTTAACGGCATCGACTACAACGGCGACGGACAGGCTGACCAATACGGCACTGCACGCATTCCTGCCACATACGACGCTACGCTCAATCTGCCCGCTTATTCAGCCGACGGCAAGAGCAACGTACCGATGTTCGAGAACGACAACAGCGGCAACCGATGCCTCGTGATTGCCAACCGCAACTTCAACCTCGTTCCGGGCAAGAGCTATCACGTCTCTATAGCCTATCCAAGCGAGGAGAATGCCGACCAGCCAGGACCTTGGGGCAAGTCGAACGACGTATGTTCTACATACAGCGATCCGTTCCAGATTGTCAAGCAGAACATCATCGTGACCGACATCACGAGCAATGTGGTGACTGTAGTGCGCGTAAAGTGCGACGGATCGGAGACTGCCAACCTCACATTGTACGCCAAACTGGAGACTGTCGACAAGGTTAACGGAGGCAAGGTGGAACTGCCCAACGTGCAATTCGACTGGTTCTTCAGCGAGAGCAACTGTAAAAACGATATCAATACGAACGGAGTGCTTGAGGCCCTGCACCACTTCCGCGACGTATATCCGTCGGCTACAACTCTCAAAAGCGCAAGCGGAGCCTTCACCGAAGCCGACCGCACATTGCTCAAGCAGTATATCGACAACGGCCGACTGCTGATTACAGCCAACAGCACCATCAGCAAGTTCAACGAATTCGGACGCTTTGAGGTGGCAGCGATACCTATCGCCAACACCATCACAGTAGGCGGACAGCAGTACGACATCTGTACCGACCCGATGATGTTCCCGCTTACCATCGTCAAGGACGGTCCGCGCATATACACAGGTTTCAAGGATGTGACCTATCCTACCGAAAGCCGCAGCCTACGCATAGGCCTTCCGCAGATCAAGGCCATCATTGCCAATGCCAACGGCAAGCTCCTTGTGCCGATGACACGAATGGAGGATGCCGAAAGCGTAGCTCTGGAGAACGGCGGAAAGGTATGGATTTCGGAGACCAACGACCCCAACATGACGCTCACAAGCGGACAGGCACAGCATATAGCAACCGTCACCACAGCCACAATCGGCAAGGACGACGCTACGATAGGCATACGATTCAACGACGACGCTGCCACACGTCTGCGCGAGGGCTACTACTATGAGCTCAACTTCAGCTTCAACAAGATAGAGAGCACAGCCTCGGCAACATGTCCAGGCGAGGTGTTCATCAATCTGCTTGTAGTGCCTGAGTACACCACATGGATGCCTTCTGCAGCCACCAACGCTATGTGGAACCACGACACCAACTGGTTGCGCTCATCGCCCGACGAAATCTGCAGCGCCAACTATGACCGATACAGCGGTGAGCGTACAGCGGCTTATCTGCCGATGAAGTTCACCAAGGTGACCATACCTACACTCACCGACCGCATATATCCCAACCTCGGCGAGATAAGCTATCGCACCAACGGCATAGCCAATGGTTATGGCAACATAGCCTACGACATGATTACAAAGTGGACTGACAATACCGCCGACCACTCGGATGCAGGTGACGGCATCTTCGGTTGCGAGAAATGGAAGGGAAACCTATGCGATCAGATCTACTTCAAGCCCGAGGCTGAGCTGCTCTTTGCCAGTCACCTCACCTACAACAAGGCTTATGTGGAGAAGAAGCTTACGCCCAACACATGGAGCGTGATGTCGTCGCCACTGAAGCAGACCTACGCCGGCGACCTCTACGTGCCCGCCAATAACGGACAGGAGCTGTCGGAGGCGTTCAAGGAGATGACTTACGACGAGACGGTGAACAACCGCAACGCCTATCCTATCTTCCAACGCAGCTGGGACGGCGACGTGCAGCAGGTGGTAGACAACACTACCTTCTACAAGGCCAACCACGACGGACAGATAGAAGAGACCACGGGCAACGAGATAACACTCAACTCTGCCTACTGGACCCACGTATATAATAAGGTGGACGAGGCGTATGCCAAGGGCAAGGCTTTCGCTGTGAAGGCTGGCGACAAGTATACAGAGGGTGCCAAGAACAACAGCTACGCCCTGATACGTCTGCCTAAGGCTGACAACAGCTACAGCTATTACGACAGCCAGAGCCAGAGCAACATCTCGGCTACGGTACAGAAGACAGCCGACAACTATCGTATGCAGCTGGGCGACGATGCCAACGACCACACGATGCAGCTCATGCAGCCGCTCAACCAGAACGTACACGAGGGCAACAGCTATCATCTTGTAGGCAACCCCTACCCCTCTTCGTTGAGTATGTATAGCTTCCTCAAGGCCAACACAGCCTTCGAGAGCAGCGTATGGACATTCGCCGACGGCAAGTTTACAGCTCACGCCATAGACACCAGCCTCGACTACGACAAGAAGAAGGACGTAATCATACCTCCTACACAAGCGTTCTTTGTCAAGGTGAAGTCAGCCGAGACCGTACCCGACAACGTATTGTTCAACGCTTCGATGCTCATCAACAGATGGGTGACTGGCGGCGAGAAGGTGCTTGCGCCTCAACCGACAATCATACTGACCACATCGGACGGCACACGCAGCAGCCAGTCGGAGCTGAGAATAAGCGCTGAGGCAAGCCGCGACTACGTAGCAGGCGAGGATGTGGATATGCTCGGCGAGGGCAACATTGCCGAAATAGCCCAAGCCTACTCCGTTGCAGGCTCGCAGGCAGTAGCCCTTAACGCCACCGACGACATCGACTGGATGCCTATAGGCGTTGTGGCAGACAAGAGCCGCAGTACCAACGTTACCGTAAACCTCAACAGCAAGATGCTGCGCAAGATGAACGACGAGGGCGGCAAGCTCTTCATCTACGACGCAACGAGCAAGAAGTTCAGCGAGATAGCCGACGGTATGCAGATAGAGATGATGGCAAACGACCACGGACGCTATTACATCACCACCAACAACTGGGTAGTTCCGACCGGCATCAACGCCATCCGCTGCTTCTCACCGGCCCAAGGCACCATCATCGTGGCTGTACTTAACGGCGAGGTGAAGCAGGCTAAGGTTTACGACACGGCAGGAGCTCTCGTCACAAGCAGCCGCAGTACAGCCGGCGAGCGTTGCCAGCTCAGCGTACAGCAGCCCGGTGTGTACATCGTCAAGGCTACAACTATGGACGACAAGACCGAAACATTCAAGATTGTTGTAAAGTAGTGAGCGACATCAGATATAGTTAACAACCTCTCAGATACGTTTAACAATGCAAAGCCCGTTGAAGGACAAGTTCCTTCAGCGGGCTTTTTTCGTGTGGGGTGACACAAATTCAAAATTGCCATCTACACCAATTCAAAATTGAATAATTCAAAATCGCAGGCGTAGCCGAGAACAATTCAAAAT
>OQVT01000681.1_pt1 | contig 19953 bp, 21 predicted proteins | sample 1691561 | NCBI WGS metagenome assembly OQVT01 (sample SAMN03418260, study PRJEB22391) | human gut metagenome | biome: human-gut; feature: organic feature; material: feces | host: Homo sapiens | place: Tanzania | collected 2013-01 | reverse complement strand
GCGTGGACCCCATCACCGGCGAGGTCAGTTCCCACACCGGCACCGACATTGCCTGTGCCGAGGGAACGCCGATTCTTGCTGCGGCAGACGGCACCGTCACCGTTGCCAACGGTCTTGACAGCTGGGGCGGCAGTTACGGCTACTACATCCAAATCGACCACGGCGGCGGGCTGGAAACGCTGTACGCCCACTGCTCGTCCATCTGCGTCGCCACCGGTCAGCAGGTGCAGGCCGGGCAAGTCATCGGCTATGTGGGTCACACCGGGCGGGCAACAGGAAGCCATCTACACTGGGAAACGCATATAAACAGGAACATATCGGATGCAATGAGTTTTTTTGTAGTATTGTAAAAAATCATGCAGCGTCGCGCAGATCTGATGTTCCCTATCGTAGGCGGTTCCAAAAAGAGCGTGGATGAGCAAGTCCTCCAATCAAAACCGAGAGGTGATTCAGAGAAACAGCTGCCTTGAGGTAAAGAACAGCGTTGTGAATTCCTTTCTCTTTCAAAAATGTCATTGCTGATTGCAATCAACATCCGAGCAATAGCAATATATAGTTTCTGATTTTTTGATTTTAGGGTTTACAAAATTGGTGAAGTAATCTCTTTACTTAGTGAACGTTCACAAAAGCACCTGACGAGGTGCAAGGAAAAAATTCAATGAAGGAGTAAAAAGTAATGGCTTACGCTTTTGGGCAATCTTACTATTTTCGTCCGTATCGCGGCAACAGCAGTTTTTGGCTGAACCGTCAAGGTGAGGGCGCTATCGCCAATCATCAGAAAGCTACACTTTATCGTGCGACCGGCGCCGCAGATCAACGTCTTATTGTTTATCAGGTTGCGGGTGGCTGCCAGCTGGTTTCAGCCCTTTCGCCGAGTATCAAGGATGTACGGAAGAGGTTCGGCTTGAATATTTATGGTCAGAAGGCAGGCAGCGTTTGTGATTTCTTCCCGGCTTATCAAAATTCCAACGATGAATTGATCGATTTGATCACTGTTGATAAGGATAATAATCTGTATCGAATCAAGTTGATCAACTACAATCTGTACCTAACCCCAGCCTCCAATTCGAGTGGTGCTGCTCTGACGTGGGAAAATGCTTCTAATGCGGACAATCAGATTTGGCAGCTTTGCGAGTCTCAGTCCAGTGGTGGTGGCGGCAGTACGGGTGGCAGCACCACCATTACGATGCCCGTAAATGCAAACCAGAACTATTCTGGCAATAGTTCTTGGATTGTCAATTATGGTTGTGCTGTTTGCTGTGGTGTGGATTTGGCATCGTGGAAGAAAAATAAACCTTACACCATTTCTGATTTTGCCAACTACTATGATGAGACCAATGGCTACTACTGGACCGGTCCGGAGAACTTCTCTTTCAGCGATGCCATTTCTCTGGCAAGCCTGAATGAGGCACAGACGATTGAGAAGATTCGCTCCTATGTCAAGAATCATATTCCGGTTGCCTGTCATGCAGTTGGCTCCAGTAATCATCAGCACTGGTTCGTTGCATATGAATTGACTGGTGAAAGTGGCGGCACTTGGGCAACTGCAGGAATCAAGGTCCTTGATCCGTACAATCGCGATTCTGACTCTACGGAAGGTCGTCGGGTCACGATTCTTGAAGCTATGCAGACTAGCAAGGTGACGCTGGGCGTAGATCGTATCCGTATTCCTAACTAAAGTCTAGATACAAATAAGTAGAAAACTCCTCGCCTGTAGGTGGAACACCTAACAAGCGAGGAGTTTTTGCGTAAAACATTTAGAGAAACGTCATTAGAGCAACGCTTTGAACGATATCTAGTGCTTAAAAGAATAGTAGGGCATATTTATAGGTACATTTTCTATCTTTTGCAAGTGCCGTCTTGACACCAAGGCATAGTACTTAATTTGTATTGATAACCATCATCGGTGTAGAGTGTATCGCCGTCGGCGCCCGTAAAAAGCTGGTTCTCTGTTTCGTCCGGCAAGAAAACAGAATCTTCATCATCAAAGTGATTCAAGTTTACACAGAACCATCGGAAATCGGTGGATAAGGTATCGTTGCATTGGATATAAAAATTGTGTCCATCGCTAAAGCAAATCTCTCCAAATTGATCTCCGGAAGGGGCACCCACCCAAGGTTTTCCATCTTTTGTTAAAGAGTTATGACCACGTTCATCATAATCTAATTCTGCATAAGGAACGTCATAAATAGAAGTATAGCGTGTGAGAGTATACGTATCGGGGGAAGCCTGCGCGTCAGAAGCGGATTCGTTTGGGTCAGGCGAAGATGCAGACGATGAAATTACATCGGGAGTTACGCTCGGAGAATCCGCGGTAGAATCGCTGATAGAACTGTCCGAACTATTAGAATTTTCCGGAATCGATGGGTTTTCAGAAGAAGTACTCGTAGTTGTAGAAGAGGATTCCCGGTGGTTGCCGTCCGTTGCAATTTGCATGGAGCATGAACAAAGAGAAAACACAAATAATGTACCAGCTAACAAATAAATCTTTTTTTTCATAATAAGCCTCCATATAGTCGTATGAGTTAAAAAATTTAATCAACTACAATGCGTAAATTTTCGCAATAACCGAATACCAGCTGTTTGCAATTATTCCCTGAAAGGTATGGTTGTCTAAAAAAGAGAATCCCCAGCAATATGTTTAAGCAAATACCGACTGTATTGATTTTCCGGATGAATCGCAAAGGTGTAATGCCAAACACCCAAATCCTTAACGAGTCCGGGTTCTTTCCATAGCATTTTTGCACTGCAAGAAAGTGTTTGGCCATCTGACGAGATACTGTCTGAATCTAATTCGGCGTAAACATACCCAAAGTCATATGCGTCGCAAATTTGAGTCAATCCGTCTTCTGATTTTGGAAGATAGTTGCTGTAATCGAAGGAATCCCCGAACATGGCATGTAAAAGATCGGAATAATAGTCAGTGGGATAGCACGCGTAACCATCTGCATCGAATTCTTTCTTGTCGGGAAATTTCTCCTGCAAATAAATCGAAGAAATCAACCAAAAATCATATTGTTGGGACGAATCATCATCATCGCAGGGTAGATTGACTATATTGCCGAAGTGTGCGTCATTCCAATAATCCAGAAAGAGTCCTTTTTCTTCTTCCGTCGAAGGGGCGCTTTCGGCAGAAGAAACATCATTCGTATCGGAACCGGAGGGTTCCTCGCGGGATAGTATGGTATCCGCCTGCGAGGAAGCGGATTCGACAGCGGATTCGGAATGACGTATCGGGGCATCAGAAGATAAGAATGAACAGCCGGTAAAAACAAAAATGAAAACAATGCCAAATAAAATAACGTAGGATTTTTTCATCTTAACCTCCTTGAAGCATAAATATCAAAGGCACTACCGCATAATTCTGAGTGCCGCCGGAACGGTGCTTGCGCCGTCAGGCGGAAATGGTAAGGGGTTGCCTAAAGGCTTCTATCTCTTGCAAGTGCCATCTTGACACCAAGGCATAGTGCTTAATTTGTATTGATAACCATCATCGGTGTAGAGTGTATCGCCATCGGCGCCCGTAAAAAGCTGGTTCTCTGTTTCTTCAGGCAAGAAAAACGGTCTGTCATCATCAAAGTGATTGAAGTTTGCACAGAACCATCGGAAATCGGTGGATAAGGTATCGTTGCATTGGATATAAAAATTGTGTCCATCGCTAAAGCAAATCTCTCCAAATTGATCTCCGGAAGGGGCACCCACCCAAGGTTTTCCATCTTTTGTTAAAGAGTTATGACCACGTTCATCATAATCTAATTCTGCATAAGGAACGTCATAAATAGAAGTATAGCGTGTGAGAGTATACGTATCGGGGGAAGCCTGCGCGTCAGAAGCGGATTCGTTTGGGTCAGGCGAAGATGCAGACGATGAAATTACATCGGGAGTTACGCTCGGAGAATCCGCGGTAGAATCGCTGATAGAACTGTCCGAACTATTAGAATTTTCCGGAATCGATGGGTTTTCAGAAGAAGTACTCGTAGTTGTAGAAGAGGATTCCCGGTGGTTGCCGTCCGTTGCAATTTGCATGGAGCATGAACAAAGAGAAAACACAAATAATGTACCAGCTAACAAATAAATCTTTTTTTTCATAATAAGCCTCCATATAGAATTTTTAAGGTTGGAATCATCAAAATCACAGGGAAATCCTTGAAAAAGCAGAATAAAAGGTGCATTATTATACTAATATCTTTAAGATATGAATTTCACACAGAAGTGTTATGTTTATCATTATCATTGTCACGCATTTTCTCAATAGCGTTTTTTAGTAATGGAGGAATCGATGCTCCCATCTTTTCTGCGTTTTCCAGAATACTCCCCAATTCGGATACAATGTACCAAAACAGGACGATGGGTGTAAACAGCATATCATAATTAAAAGGAAGCGTAAGTCCTGAAATGTGATTCAGCGTTAGCCCAAGCAAAATATCGGTTAAGACACTGACAAAAACCATAATGATGCTCCCACCTTTATGCCACAAGCCTTGCCTGGCTTTATGGGAACTCCATTCGCCATTTTTAATGGCTTGTGCTGTGCCGGTTAGACAATCCAGCATCATACAGGCAGCATACAAGACAACAAGCCAACCAAGCCAGCCGTGCATTGCGGCCCATAAGCCAATGGCACCAACACCGGCAGCCTTTTCAACAGAATCTGTTTGCATATCTCAATAAGTTCTCCTTTTGTTCATTTACTATTCAAAGAGAGTAAATACCGCAAAATGTAAACGCGATTTACATTTTACAGTATTTGCTCTCTTTACTTTTTGAGCGGCCACTCAAAAAGATGAAAAAAGGAGAATTAAAAATGGCATACGAATTCAACCATTACTACGAGATTCAGAACGTAGCTACGGGTAAATACGTGAACGTCCTGGGCAATCACGAGGATGGTACCGTAAAAAACGGTGAAACAGTTAACCTTTTTAGCCGTACAAACAATCCTGATCAGCGCTGGGCGCTGGAAAATTTCGGTGGCAATGGCAATGTCCGCATTGTTTTGCAGCGGGGCGAAGGCTGGTACGCGTTGAACTATAATACGCGAAACACCAATTGCATCGTTTGGCACCTGAATACCGCGGATGATACTGACACGGTTATTACTACCGTTGAGGTAGAAAATCGCCCCAATACTTATTATCTTATGCTGCGGGACCGCAGCATTTACCTGACGGCTGTTGGCACTGCCCTAAAATGGAGTGCCTATACGGGCGAAGAAGAACAGATGTTCACCATTTTGGAACCTGGCACCGGCAGTGATGGCAGTGATAGCGGAGAAGTCTCTAATGTTCCCGATTCGAAGCTGGTAACCAAATTTATTCCGGCTTACGAAGAAAATTACACGAAAGACCGCAAAGCACAGGGTGGGACTATTTCTGAAATCACAATTCACCATTGCGCAAGCATTTTGACCATTGACGCGCTGGGCGCACTGTGGCAGCGTGAAGGACGAAAGGGGTCTTCCCACTACGGTGTTTCTGAAACCAGTATCGGCCAGTATGTCCACGAGAATGATGTGGCCTGGACGAACGGTAACTGGGAGGCAAACTGCCGCGCAGTAACGATTGAAACCTCTAACAGCGCGGGTGCTCCAGATTGGCCCGTATCGGATACGACGTTCAATACTCTTGTAACGCTGGTTGCAGATATCGCCCGCCGCAACAGTCTGGGCAAATTAGTTAAAGGGGAAAACTTGACGTGGCACAGCATGTATGCCGCTACTGCCTGCCCCGGCCCCTACCTTTCCAGCAAGCTTCAGAAATTGGTTGACAAGGCTAACGAAATCAACGGTTTCTGATTTTTTGAAATCCCCGTTTACAAAACACACGGAATCTTCTCTTTACTTAGTGATCGATCAAAAAGCACCTGACGAGGTGCAAACATAAAGGAGGTTAATACAATGGATTTCGAGTATAACCATTACTATGAAATTTACAACTCTGGTAGCGGCAAGTATGTGAACCTTTCTGGCGACCATGAAGATGGTATCGTCAGCAATGGCGAAAAGGTCACTATGTATGCCCGCACCAACAACCCCGACCAGCGCTGGGCTCTCGAACGCTATGGGAGCGATTACCGGGTTCGCATCGTTCTTCAGCGTGGCGACGGCTGGTATGCGCTGAACTACAACACCAGTACTGCGGGCTGTATCGTTTGGCATCTGAATTCTGCTGCTGACAGCGATACGGTCATCACACTGGAACCGGTCGTAAGCTTTGGTGGTTTGTACCGGCTGAAGCTGCCTGCACACAATGCATATCTCACCGTCGTGGGTTCCGAACTGAAATGGCTTCCGTACACGGGTGATGGCGATCAGTACTTCCTGTTTGTGGAACCGGGTTCCAATCCGGGCGGCGGTGGCAGTGGTGAACACAGGATTAAACTACCGTATTATTACAATCAGAAAGATGGCCCGACTGCGGGATTTCGTAATACTGGTTGTGCTGTTACCTGTGGTATGGCTATGACCTCGTTTTACTCCGGTAAATACTACTCGTTTGAGGTGTTCGAACCGTATTACGATGACTATACGGCGTCGTATCCGAATGCCCCTTATGTGTCTTATAGTTGGGGAACGCCAGAGGGTTACACTTTTGCGGTAGATTACAACCCGTCGTCCTTGAACGAAGCAAATACCATTGCGTACATCAAGAGATATATTGATCAAGGAACTCCGGTGGCTTGTCACTGCCTCAAAGTCACAAAAAATGAACATTGGGTGATTCCCATTGAGTACACGAGTGGTAGCGGCTGGGATAGCATTACGGTGTTTGACCCGTACAAAGGCGTTCGGCGCTCAATGGCGGAGGCTATGAACATCAGTTGTGGTGGAACGTCGAGCGGCGTTGACCGAATCAGATGTCATCCCAATCACATGCTTGGATGACTGAATCAGGTGTCATCCAGATCACATGCTTGATGATTGATTTAGGCAAGAACATTTCGTAGAAGAGACAGGCCGAATGCCATGGTTTTGGCTATTCGGCCTATCTCCTGTTTATTCCCATCACCATCATAAACTGAAGATGAAATATAAGTGAAGTGCAAAAACGGAAGGCAATTTTTGAGGCTGCTTTGTTAACCATACATTGTTGTATGGAACTTATCTAACCGCCATCCGTCGTCAGTTTTTACCATTCGGATGGGATATTCAATAGTGTAGACATCCATCTCGTCTTTTTCCATGGACGATCGCCAATTTCTGTCATAGTGAGAAATCAAAGTGAACGTGACTTCGTTCTCTGTGTAGGTGCCAGACCGATAGGTGTCGGGGCAGTAGTCTAATACAGGCCGCGCTACATCGTCGTGGATCGGCAGAATGTATTCGGAGGAAAAGCACAGGGCAAGGTGCCCGTCATAGTCTAAAAACTTCTGTGTGTAAATATCCCCCAGTGAGTCTGTATACGCTGTGGTAAAAATGCTGTGGACGAGGTTTTCAAACGCTTCGAAAGTGATATCGTACAGTTCATAATCTTCAACAGAACCCAGATACTGAAGCGTTGTTGCGCGAAATTCAGGGGCCCAATCCAGATACAACAGGTTGCCGGGATTACCAAAAAGAGTAAAACAAAAGTCTTCAGCGCGAAGGTATATCGTTTGCTGTTCCTCGCTCAAAAAGGAAAGGTCGGTATATTCCTGCTCCGGCTGCGCAGGAGAAGCGCTCGGTTCTGAAGAATCGGGTGTGTTTGGCTCCTCGGTTGGAGGCAGAGTAGATGAAGGCACCACAGACGTAGGTTCCTCGTCTTCATAGGAATCGAGATTGCTCGTTGCGGCTGAACTGCTTTCGTAATCAGACGTGGAGGGGAACGAGGCCGAGGAAGATGCTGATGTAGTGGAATTGTTGCATCCAGACAATAAGCAGCCACACAAGACAACAGAAAGAGCAATATTGACCTTTTGGAGCATCATAATCTATACCTCCTAAGCAGTATTGAATTACGGAAACGAAGGAACGGTATAATATTGTTTCATCGTGCTGATAGGTCACAAAGTAATTCATTTAACAAACCTATATGGATAAGGAAAAGATACAAATTATATTTTCTCAGTACTGCATTTCATTCATAACTTCAATAAGCATTTTCCAATCCTTTTCTGTATAAAATTTGCGATTAAAATGAACACTTTGATCTAAAAGCAATATCAGGTAGGCCGGTTTCCCGTGCTTTCCACAGACCTGATATGTTAATAGAAAGATGTCGTTTTTTAATATTTTTATTTCTCGTTGAGGAGGTTCGTCCAATGCATCTTCTCTCAAATCCGGGAAAACGGATGTCACAGAAAATTCGGACGGTGATATGAAAACCTCCTGCTTAAATATGGCTGACTTTGCAAATTCGCCGGCTACACCTGCAACGTACCTGTTCGCAGGAGACTTTCGATAAATAATTGGCTTTCTTGAATTAAGGGTGCCTAACAAGTTCGTGAATCCACATATGATTTTATCGCACCACATGGCAAACACAAAGAGGCAGAGAAAATAAACGAAAATCCGTACCGAAAAATTATGATTATACAACAAATACAAAAGTACTGTTCCTTCCCGTATAGCACCAACAAGACAAAAAATCCTTAAAAATTGAACGGAGAATATTCCTTGTAGTTTGTTTGGAAGAGGTTTTACTCTGCACCATAATAGTTTTTTGATGCAGTTTGCAAAATACAAATTTTTATCGTAATAGGTTGTAACCGTAATCTGTTTTTTAGTTGCATCATATTTAACCGAGTTTTGCTCTATGTTCATAAGAATTTCCCCTGCAAATGACAAATTATTTTTCAAAACTGTTTCCAATGATTTCCCGAACCAACTGCCAATCACCTTCCGAATAGTTTATCTTACAAAAATGTAAACTTGTGGAAGGGTTTACAAAGTCCCCTGCATATTTATTGTTTTTATAATAAGGAAAATACTCCAAAAGGTAAATACCATTTTTGCGTTGCTTGTAGATGTAGTTCATACTATGCGTTTCCTCCTGTAGAGGAGTATTCCATATGATTTTTTCAGGAGTAATCGTAACTTGCTGCCTAAAGACAGGTTGCTTTTCAAACGCTCTTTTTGACGCGCTTATATACTCGCTTTTCCCTCGGTCACAAACCCAGTTATACCGAAAATGCAGTACTGACAAGGCCCAAATTACCCAACCGGTACACTGATATATAAATATGCTAAAAAAGAGTAATAATAAAATACGGCAGCATCCTCATAGAAAAATCACGGACAGCAAGTTCTCCCACACATAACACGCCGGCGCATACAGCGAGAAATGAAAAATAGCACCTGATTCGTGACATATCCCTGAAGAACAGTCCCTCTCTTAAAGAGGGATTCAGTTTATATGCAAGGATTTTTTCGACACATTGTTTTTTGAAAGCGTCTTTACAAATGATAATTTTACATGAAAACCTTTTATCAGAGTAACTCCGTTTCATCTACTAATTGAAGTGTATTTATTCTTTCGCTGCTCGAATGCTCTGTGGCCGCCTTCCAAAATGTCACAAATTTGCGTTTGTACTCCCTTCATATTGAGAACGCCATCTACTGGTGAATCATCTTCGTTGAACAATATTTCGTCATTTTCAATCGCGCCACTTCTATATTCAAACCGTTTCGATTTATTTGGACTATCCCTTCCTTCCTGATTGGCAATAATAACTTCTTCTGCATCAGCGCCAAGTACAACATTTGCGTTGTGTGTAACTACAATAATCTGTCTTTCCTTCTTCTTTGTTTTTATGTATCTTACCAGCTCATTGTATATTGATCGATTATCCAAGTCATCCTCTGGCTGATCAATGAGAATAGGGCATTTGCTTTTTTCAAGATCAATTAGCAGTTCAAGTATTGTTAACGCCTTTTTACCTGGAGACATTTGGTCAATTGTATCATTACCGCTTGTAACAACATAATGGACATTATACCAATTGCTAAATAACTTTTGAAGGACCGATTTTACATCAAACCCCTGTTTAATTTGAAGTTCATCAGCTTCTATGGCATTCCAAATAGACTCTAACAATTTGTTATCATAGCTTTTGGAATGTATTTCTGTTAAATCAATTCCATATTTGTTTCTAAATTTTCCGAATTGCCTATTGTTAAAAATATTTGAAATCATGTCGATGAAATCTGTACGTTTCCAAACCGGCTGCGCCTCGAACTTTAAATTGGTATCCCCAAGAGCTTCGGCCACTTTAATGCTATTACAGTACTGGACAGAATTTTCTCGATAGGTTTTTATAGAGTCTATTATTGCTTGTTTTAATTCTAAAATTTTCTCCTTATTCTGCTTTATCTTAAGCTCTCGTTCATTAGCCTGAGCTAGATGTTCTTGTTCCGCTTTTATGCGTCTTGTTAGCTTTTGTAATGCATCACTCCGTTCAATTTTTGGTTTTAACTTACTATACTCCTTGGTGCAGGTTTCTAATGTTTCCTTTTTGTGAGATATGCTATTTGTGATTTGTGCTTCAATATCTTCTTTAAGTGCTGGCCATTCTTTATGTAACATTTGTTGCAGCGTTTCTATTTTAGAAACGACTAAAGATAGGATATCAGAAAGTGGTTCTTTGAAATCGAGTTTTACTTCTTTCCCATCCAATCTATAATAGCCAGGAATAATTACCTTCGGCTCTGGCATGCTCTGCAGTTGCGACAAAACATTTTCTTCACGAGATAGTTGCTGAGTAAGTATAGAAATATCTTTTTCTAGTTTACTATATCGATCAATTTCTCCTTGCGTAATTTCTACTTCTTCGGCTAGTTTATGTCTTTCCTCCTCAAGAATTTTGATGGATGCGAAAAAAACATCTGATTTGCCTTCTCTTAAAATATCGTTTTCGATATTTTGAGTTTCGTCTTTGAGTTCAATGAAATATTCAATTTTTTGATTGACTAATGACAATGTTTCCTTATTTGTTTCATTCAGTTTGTTACATGCATTTTTGACGCTAGGATCTTGCACAAGTACGCGATGTATAATGTCACCAACTTCAGTCTGCTGCTCTGGATTATCAACCATTCGATTTAGAAAAGTTTGCGGTATATAGACTATCTTTCTATTCTCAGAAGTACCATCTTTCCACTTAATAGTTGAATTATGCACCGTAAAATTATTTCGCTTATGTTCCTTTTCTCTGTTTACTACTTCTTGTGGGTCGGCCTTTAACGCTAGTTCTCTAAGTAATATTGATTTCCCTGTCGACTTTCCGCCTATAATACATGTAAGTGCGGGGTTAAAAACAATTGGTTCAAGCTGAAAATTATAATCATTGAAAGTGATAGAAGCTATAACTTGATGGGGATCCTTTTCTTCCGGGATACTTTTTTGTATACTTACCCGCTCGGCTGGTTCATAGATGATTTGTTTTAATCCTTCAAATGTTAAGTCTGCCTTTATCCAACAGTAACGCTGATTATCTGGCGAAAACATTCTATCATATGAGTGAGCATCAGATCCCCAAATACATGGTTTTAGTGCTCCGAACTCTGAGATTAGTTCGTTTTTTTCCAAATCGGATTTCCCTTTAGCGATTGCCCAATCGATAGTTCTTTCATTAGCGGTCATATAACAGTTGCACTGTTTGTATAAAAGCTTTCTGGCGAAATAATCTCTGCCAGCCCAAGGAACTCTGCTAAGATCTTCATCAACGGGAATAGAAATTAAATAATTTCCTTGGAATTCTTTGCTCTTACGAAGTACGTTGATGATTTCTTGATCGTGTACAGTTGCTTTTTCAAGACCGCAAAGAAAATCAGAGCCATTATATCTGTTGTGTTCTTTATAGGCTCTTCCGAGTCTTGTTAATCCATCAATTGAGAGAGGAAATTCGTTGTCATTATCTGACTTTATATGCAGTTGAGACAGAAAAAGACTCTGTATCGTTTCTGCAGAAATGTCGGAGGAGAAAATTACATGATAATTAATGGCATGTGCATCTTGCCCAACAAACGTCGAAAGACGGAGTTCAATATTGGGGAATACCAGGATTTTTCTGATTTTATCTAAAAGATCTGCATCGGGAAATAATTCTTTCATTTTTTTGTCATTTTTAAGATATTTTTCCTGGATTCTCTGATATCCATTAATCAAAAAATAGTCGGTTATCCCAATGGCTTCTACATTGTTTTGAACAGCACGAGTAAAGAGTTCTTTGATATAAGTATCAAATTCAGCCTCTGTCGTTTCGTCAAATGGATTGAACCCAAAGTTATTGTTTAGGAGTGAGTACGGGGTATGGACATGAAAATCCCACTTTCTCCATATGGATCCATAAACACTATTCATTTAAACATCCTCCTATTTGCTATTTAACTGCAGTTAAATCCTTTTGGAAAAAATAATAGGATATGACTTTTGCAACTAAATACAGACTAAATCTAACAAAAAACATCTTTAGCGTTTATATAGTACAATTATGTTTCTTCAATTTTAATATATTAGTTGGAGATGGACAAGCAATACTAAAAAGGTGAAATTGATGATTTGAGTTTATTCACGTTGCAAGCTGAGCCAAGTGCATAGTGTATCAAATTGGGAAATTAAGGATCTGTAAAGTGCAGACTGCCATGAATTGAGCGATAAAGATTCACGACCTCCACAATCATCTTCCAATGATTCCCTTAATGTAATAAGATCGCATTTTTTGTATATGCGCTGCCATCTTTGCTTGCAGCCAACGATTTCTTGTTCAGCATGAATCGAATACAGGAGAGGTAGATTATAAAGAACTAAGTGGTGTTGAACACGATGATAAAATGATTCACTCCAATCATCCGGCTTAAGTACAAAATATGAAGGAATCAAATCTGTTCCCTTGATAGTAAGGTTGACGGAAAGCCATCGAACATGTTCCACATCATCAAAATATGGATGCAGAGGTACTTCCTCTTCGTTATTTGCATCAAATGTTTTTTTACTTCCAAGATTACAATCGTAACAGGTAGGAATTAGATTCTTAGGTGTGACTACTAAAGATGGGTGCTTGCTTTTTGGAAGGTAATGGTCCAGAGTAGAAACAATTCTTATACCACAAATTGGGCATATGCCGTGTGGTGGTGCGGCTAAATAACGGTCATAATATGAACGCCCAGGACTACCTGATTTTGCAAACTTATTATCATAAACATTGCGCATTTCCTTTGAGGAAACAATACCAGCAACGGTTTTTTCGGTTGGAATTCTATAAGTTTCTGCTCTGGCAGCTTTGACTTCAAAATCTCTAGAGGCATCTACAATGGCAGGGATTACAGAGGACAACCGTTGCTGTAAATCTTGATCTTGGTATGTGGAAATACATTTTTCATAAATCTCTTCTACAGAATCAGTTGGTGCTGTCAGTCGTTTCACGGAACATCTTCTCCATTTTTATTCTTTTCGGCCAACAATAGTCTTAAGATGGCGCGTGCTTCAGTTCCTAATTCTGAGTGAAAAAATTCTAGGCTTTGTTCATAATCCAGTTCTTGTTCTACCGCATCCAAAAGAAGTTTATGAAAACCGGAATGTGTAACTTCCAACCCAAAAACTTCGTTAGTTAAAGTTTGAATAGATTCGCCAAATGTTTCAATTTCGGCTTTTTCAATTTTGATAACATTATTAACTCTAGAGAGTCTTTGCACACAGCTTCGGGGAACTTCTTGAAGAATGACCGGTGAATGTGTTGCAATGATGGCAAGCCCATTTTTTCTCGCAAGCAATTCTGATAGGGCTCGAATAAACGCGGAAAGTAGTGGTGGGTGCAAGTGATTTTCGGGTTCATCAATCAATACTAACGTGCGTTCAGCAGTCGATACAATTAGGCAGGTAAGCGTTAAGAGGATTACTTTATGCCCAGAACTAAGGCGGTTGAAAAGAGAACAAGCGTAACTAATACGGTCGCTATCTTCAGGAAGTTCTTCGGAGAAAAGAGCGGAGATCCCATTTCTTTGGAAAATTGGATCGGAATCCAATAATGAAACAACATCTGTCCACAATAAACGTCGCTCCTTGTATTGTGAACAAGTGGTGAAGGCGACTCTAAACTTCTGTGCAAGATATTCAGGTAGACCTTCCCCGGCAAAAGTATTTAAATCGCTTAACCCAATATAGGTATACTTATCCTTATACTGAGTATTGTCTGATAATTGTTCCGGGATGGGATACATGTCAAACGGACTAAATGCAACGCAAACAAAATTAGCTAACTTGCTATCGCTTTCTAAGCTGAATGTACCATATTCATTGTCAATATTGCCACGGGTTAAGCAGTGAATCAAGGACTGAAAGAGATGTGTTTTGCCCACGCCATTTCGACCAATTATGACATGAACATTAGTTGGTGGATAGAAATTGGGCTGAACATGAAATTCAATCTGCAAGTTTGTATTTGTTTGTTTGGGCAGTGTGTATATGATGTCAAAAGGTGTAAGCTTTGCTCCGCCCATTGCAATACGATGATATTGCTCTTTCACCGTATTTACGCTGACATCTCTTAAAAGCGATTGCTGGGTAACCTGTTCATGGGACGCATGGTTGAATAGTTGTAAATTAAAAGCTAAATCGTTTAGAGAGGCCAGTATTTCTTCACGATGCTCTCCCTGATTAAGAAGTTTGATATTTTCATAGTATTCTTCGCTTTGCCCTAGGGAGAAGAAATCTTTGCTAAGGGAAGTGAATTCATTCGGAAGATGAGGAGAAGTTTGATCATAAGTCATATTGAATTGGCCGAATTTAGAACTTCCTAATTCATGAGCATTCCCGTTTCCGTCGATATAAACTAAGCGAAACATAGTTATATAGCGAAACCAATCATTCCATCTGTCTTCGTAAAGATAAATGACATTTTTAGTATAAGTATGAACGGTTTGTCCTTTTCTGATAATCTCAAATTGCATAAGTGCCCACCTCATACACTAAATAAGCGACGTCCATAATAAAATTATAATCAATAATAATATGTAGGGCAATCATTTAAGCCAAGGCTCTTTAAGAAATGATTGTAATAGGTAAAGTCTCTTAAAAAAACGAAAATAAGTTTATTTGAATTTTTTGCTGAGGATAATTATGGATGGGTACTAATTGACAATCTTATGCTTGAAAAGCAAGTTGGTTGAAGGTAATTACGAAAGATAATATAATGAAACAAAATAGATTCTGAATTAACTTAGATGATGAGGAGCTAAAAATGGGATTCCCTAGTACGGTTGCTAATAAGGCGCTTCTTGCTTGTAATTGACACTGTTGCATATGCCATAAATTTTGTGGCCCCAAAATTGAACTCCACCATATTAGACAAAAAGCTAAGGGAGGGAAAGATTCTTTTGACAATTGCATCCCCCTATGCTTTGACTGTCATGCTGATATGGGTAAAGTTGACCCAATGCACCCGAAAGGGAAAACTATACGGAGGAAGAGCTACGCGAACACCGAGATAAATGGTATGCATGGGTTGCAGATTCAAATACTGGAAAGGGAAAAGAAATTTATCATCATCATAGTAAGTAATTACCGTCAGCTCATTTTTTCTTCTGTCAAATATAGCACGATTTTCTTGTGCGGGCATGAATGTACTCCTTTCAAATGAACTCATATGCTTTTGCAACGCAAGTGGGATACCGCAGCCATCGCCGTGTTGCTTGAGCCGTCATGTAGGAATTGCACGGCACAGCACGAATTATATGTACACGCCTTTGTTGTATGATTTATCTGCTGCGAAGTTTCTTTATTGCGCTATTTTTCATCTGATTTACAGCCTGTCTGGATGTTCCCTGCTTTTCGGCAATCTCTGCAACACTTAGCTCCTTAAAAATAAGCGCATATATAACTGAAAACTCCTTTGCAGTCAAAGTTCGTTTCAAATCGTAGATCAATAGCCGTCGATATTCATCGCATTCTCCGCATCGGGAGTCATATTGCATTGTATCGTACTCATTCATATCTTGAATATACACAGTTGCTTGTCTTTTACGGTTCGCCTTTGACAACGCGATATATTGATGATAAATCATCTTGTTTATGTAATTTATAATAGCACCATTGGAGTTCGAATTCAACCTACTGGTGTCGGTATTCTTTATAAAACAGATAAAAAAACACTGCAACTCTTCATATGCATCCTCAGTGTTCAGTAATCTGGCATACTTTTTAAGCAGAGGATCAAAGGTCTTTATTAAATTTAGAGTCGATTCCTCGCATCCATGCTGTGACTCAACGATTTTGTCATATAAAGAGTTTTCCATTTCTCCTACCCCTCCTATTGGGGTAAGGAGAAAACTTTAGGTGTTTTGTAAACGTCCTAAAACAGGAAACTCTTGAATGGATTGGCTTGTTTCTACGTCAATCATATACCTATCCGACAAATCGGCTCATTCGGTTGCAGATTTCAAAAATTTCCTTCCTCATCTTTACATTCTTGTATAATCATTTGTCTTGCACGATAGATGCGGCTTTTCACGTTTGACTCGCTGGAGTCGGTGATTTCAGCGATTTCCTTTATGGAATATCCTTTCACTTTTAAGGTAAGCGCCTTCTTATAGATTTCCGGCATATCTATCATACATTGTATGGCTTTGCTAAGCTTTATATTGGTCAGAACAACGTTTTCCGGTTCTACAGCACTGTTTGCAAGGTTTTCCGGCGATTCCATGCCGTCTTTGCCTCCGTGTCGTTCCCACTTTCTTAAAAAATCGATTGTGCGTTCCTTCGTTAAAATGTACAGATACGTTTTCAGTTCTTTTTCATTTTCTATCCGCATCAGATCGATTTCCCTAAGTATTTGGATAAACGTTTCATGAACCGCATCTTCAGCCAAAATTTTGTCTTTAATTACGGTACTTGCAACCTTTAGCATAAATTTATAGTAAGTGCAATATATATATTCAAATTTGGACTTTTGTTCGTCAGTATCCAGTGCGGCAAGATAAAAAAATAGCACGAAATGACCTCCGATATATGATAATTTTGTTATACACATTCATTATCCGTCAGATTTCGATTTTTGTTGCACAAAAGCAAAAAAATAGCAATCCCGTTGCCCGAATGTTGGCAAAAAGACTGCTATAGGAGATTCATATTAAGTTTTCAGTGCATGACAGTTAGCATTTCTTCTCGGTTGATGCACTAACCGTTTCAACTACACCATTGCAGGTCACCGTTGCAGTGGAGACCAACTTATAAGTCGTTCCCGACTTAAAGTTATACGTTCCAACGAATGTTTTATCTCTTCCGTAATAGGTTTCCTTTGTCTGAGACACTTGTTTATAAGTTCCCACTAAGTTTTTTTCATATAAAACCAAAGTGCATACTATTTTAGATGTTCCTTTGTTTCCTTGTATTTCACTTTCATATGTTCCGGATGACGAATCAATATCCACGGAAACATAAGCAACATTCTTCCAGCGCATATCTGACGCAAATGCTACCGGCGTTAAGGTCATACAAATCAATATAGTGGCGATAATTAGGCTTAGTATTCTTTTCATTTAAAAAACTCCTCGACTTCTAATGAATCTCCTACTATTATATCCGTAAGCTAAGCATCAATGGTTACAAAATCAAAGACAAAAAAATTCTGTAGTTATATTCTCAGATACCTTAATTAGTTCAGCAATATCAATGTCTCCACTTACCGCATAAGCTAACGAATTTTCTTCCCATATAAGAACGTTCGTTCCATCGCGCATAATCCCCCAAATTGCCGGGTGAGATGCAAATTCTATTGAATAATATCTTGCAAATTCGTTGTCTAAATAAAACGCCTTTTCATCCTTAATTGAAGCAACCCGAATAAAAATCATGTTTCCGCCATCATCCTCGAACTGCCCATTATAATCACCGTTTTCTTTTATTCGCTCTTCTTTTGTTGTGAATCCGTTTGGAATATATGTTGGCTCAATTTTCCATCGGGGTGATCCGATAAATTGCTCATCTGTCGAAAATGTGATAGCAACAAACTTGTCTTTCCACTGTATCAGCGTATTCACAACAGCTGACCTTACGTCCTTGACAGGAAGCATTACACAAGAAAATACTGAAATGCACGCCATCAGAGAAACCAACCCCTTCTTTGTGTCGTTCATCCACTTTTTGTGCTTTTCTTGTTTTCTGGCCTTTTGCAGCAGAATCTCCATCTTCTTTTGGAATTCCTCTGATGGTTGAAATTCTTCATCCAACACTTCTATTGGGGGCATCTGTTCCAATTCTCGTTCTTCCGCCTCTGTTACAACCATTGTAATTAGAGCATCCGTAGAAATTCGGATTTTATCATCAGCCATTGCTACTTTCCTCCATTACTGACAAGATTATCTTTCGAGCGCGGTGCAATCGAACTTTCACATTTTCTTGAGATATATCTAAAAATTCCGCTATTTCACGAACCTTATACCCCTGTGCCTTCAGCAATAATGGTGTTTTATATTTTTCGTCCATGCAAAGAATCTTTTGTGGCATATTCTTGTAGTTGATATTATCAATTGCAATCGTCTCTGCATTCTCAGGCTCCCGATTGTTGAAATCCACTTCCATTTCAACATCGGCTTTCTTACTTTTATTACTTTTTCGTGCTGAATCTACTGCTTTATGATACGTTATCACCTTCAAGAAATGCATAAGTTCTCTGTCATTGCTTACCCTGATATCATCTATTATCCGCAGCAAATCCAAAAAAGTTTCATGTACCGCATCTTCTGCTGAAAAATGATCTTTCAATACACCATAAGCAACATAATACATAAACCCTTTATACTTCGTGTAAATATAATCAAACTTTTCTTTTTGATCCTCTGTATCCAAAAGAGCTATATAAAATGCAAACATCCGTGTTCCACTCTTACACCTTTCCCTCATTCTTCGGATCCGGTTGTTGAATAAACCACTCTATATAACTCAAAATCATCTGTTGTTTCCACTTGCTGCAATGGTTGATTTGATATTCAACTTCCTGCGAGAAGAATTTTCCATTCGATGTTTCCGCTGAAGGTAAAAGTTCGTAGATGGAGCAATCCAGTGCATCGGCTAATTTATATAAAAATTCTAACGAGGAGCAGACCTGTCCTCGTTCTATTCTGCTTACATATTGAGCTGATGTTTCTATCTTTGCAGCAAGAAATTCCTGTGTCATATGACGTTCTTTTCGCTTGTTATGGATATTCTTTCCGATAGTAGAATAAATACTTTGCATACAAATCACCTCAAAATAAGAGTATCAGTTTTGGTGTCTTGATTTGAGGGCTTGCCAGTGCTATATATAAACCTTACAATGCGAATTATTGAATATTTTTATACCGAATAGGTCGTGAAGCAACCTTATAAGACATAGTTTTTCCTTAAATGTCCAGTGTAACCTTATAACGAAGAAAGGCGTACAAATATTATATAGTAGTAAAACAGGTTCTCTGCGTGACAAGGCAGAGAACCTGCTTTTTATTATTTTGAGTAAAGGGTAAGGGTTTTTGCCCCATAGCGTGATAATCTAAAATCAGAGCCATACCTATAGGAGGTGAAACCGTGATTGATGCGCCTTATCGGCGCCGCGAGATTATCGAGATACTATTTTCATCAAACGAAAAAGTGAAAATTAATGATCTTGCTGCACGATTTGGCGTGTCACGGAGGACCATTCGGACGGACATAGAAATCCTATCGGAGTTTTATCCGATTGCAAGCCATCCAGGTCGCTGCGGAGGGATATATATCGATTCACCGATTCATCGGAATCCACGGTATCTTGATCCTGAAGAAGCGGCATCATTGTTAAGAATAATGTCCATTGTTTCTCCCCAAGAACAAATATATATCCGTTCCATCCTACGGGATTTGGCTCGCATAGATACATTCTAGTAAGTCTATACCATGCACCTTGACAACCGAATATCCAGCATAACAGGTACGTTCCTTTCCCGGCAAGCCCCAGAGGGCGGTCTGGCAAACCGGAATTGCGGCGGGAAAGACCATAATGATACGCCAGCGGCCTCCCGCGTAAGGTGTC
>OQVT01000679.1_pt1 | contig 19961 bp, 15 predicted proteins | sample 1691561 | NCBI WGS metagenome assembly OQVT01 (sample SAMN03418260, study PRJEB22391) | human gut metagenome | biome: human-gut; feature: organic feature; material: feces | host: Homo sapiens | place: Tanzania | collected 2013-01 | reverse complement strand
GTCGCAGCTGCAAGCCATCCATACCATCCTGTCGTTATAGGATGGTAGGAGGTGCGTGCCTACACTATTGCTGAATAGTTACCAACCTCCTTGTGGATACGGACTGACAAAACACGATCACCATATTAAAAAACGTAAAATGTAAGGCTTTCCGCCTTTTTTAGGGTAAATTTGCACATTCAAAGAAACTGTACTCTTAGGCAATGAGTCTGACAAGTATCATAAGCAAGCTATACTTCCGACCGCGTTGGAAAGAGCTGGAACATTATAAACAAGGTGGCGCGGCCCTTCAGAACGAGGTGTTGCGCTACCTCATCAGCCGTGGCAAGGAGACGGAGTACGGCCAGTCACACTATTTCCCGATGATGAAGGGTTATGAGGACTTTGCCAAATTCATACCCGTCAACACCTACGAGGAACTAAAGGGCGACATCGACCGGATGCGCCACGGCGAGAAGAACATCCTGTGGCCAGGCGAGGTGAAATGGTATGCTAAGTCGTCGGGGACAACCAACGACAAAAGCAAATTTATCCCCGTGACGCCGGAGGGTCTGAAGAACCTCCACTACCAGGGCGGAGGCGACGTCGTGGCCCTCTATCTGCGCAACCATCCCGAAAGCCACATCTTCGAAGGACGCTCGCTGATACTCGGCGGCAGCCATTCGCCCAACTACGACCTGCCCAACTCGCTGGTCGGCGACCTGAGCGCCATCCTCATCGAGAACATCAACCCGCTGGTCAACTTCATCCGCGTGCCCAAGAAGGAGACGGCGCTCATCAGCAACTTTGAGCTGAAGCGCGACCGCATCGCCCGCGAGACGATGAACAAGAACGTCACCAACATCTCGGGTGTGCCGTCGTGGATGCTGAGCGTCCTCGTGCGCGTCCTGGAGTTGAGCGGCAAGGAACATCTGGAGGAGGTGTGGCCCAACCTCGAAGTCTTCTTCCATGGCGGCATAGCCTTCACCCCCTATCGTTCACAATACGAGCGCATCATCACCAAACCAGGGATGAACTACATGGAGACGTACAACGCCAGCGAAGGATTCTTCGGCATACAGGACGACCCGACAGACGCCTCGATGCTGCTGATGCTCGACTATGGCGTCTTCTACGAATTTCTGCCCATGGACGAGCTGGGCAGCGAACGTCCCAACATCGTGCCCCTCGAAGGCGTGGAACTGGGCCGCAACTATGCGATGCTCATCTCCACGAGTTGCGGACTGTGGCGCTACGAGATAGGCGACACGGTACAGTTTACGTCGCGCGACCCCTACAAGTTTATCATCACGGGACGCACGAAATACTTCATCAACGCCTTCGGCGAGGAACTGATCATGGACAACGCCGAGAAGGGACTGGCCTACGCCTGCGAGGAGACCGGGGCCGTGGTGAGCGAGTACACGGCCGCCCCCGTCTTCATGAACGACGAGGGCAAATGTCGCCACCAATGGCTCATCGAGTTTGCCAAGGCTCCCGAGAGCGTCCCGGCCTTTGCCGCCGCCCTCGACAAGCGGCTGCAGGAGATCAACAGCGACTACGAGGCAAAGCGATTCCACGACGTGACGCTCCAGCAGCTGGAGGTAGTGGTCGCAAGGAAGGGTGTCTTCAACGAGTGGCTCAAGCGCAAGGGAAAACTGGGTGGGCAGCACAAGGTGCCCCGACTCTCCAACAACCGCAAGAACATCGACGAACTGCTGGAGCTCAACGGCAAAGAGCCCGGGGATGCAGAACTTCGGGCGTGTAAGGGGTTAGTTGGGTATGGAAGCCAACGTAAGCTATAATGTATATTATATATAAGGAGAACATGAGGAAGTACGATAAGGCAACGAGCCTATACGAATGGATGAAGAGGGGAGGGCTTGGGTTCTCCCTGGGAGCCTTCGTGATTCTCTCCATCCTCACCTCCTGCGCCAAGATGGGGCAGCCCGACGGCGGATGGTACGACGAGTTGCCACCACGCGTCATCGCCACGTCGCCAGCTGAAGGCGCTACGGACGTGAGCAGCCGCCGCATCCTGATCGGCTTCGACGAGTTTATCGTGCTGCAAAACGCCACGGAGAACGTGGTCGTCTCGCCGCCGCAACTCGAAGCGCCGGTCATCAAGGCCCAGGGAAAGCGCATCAGCGTGCAACTGCAGGACTCGCTCATTCCCAACACCACCTACACGATCGACTTCTCCGACGCCATCTCGGACAACAACGAGGGCAACCCCATGGGCAACTATACCTATACTTTCTCCACAGGACAGGAGATTGACATGCTGGAGATAGCCGGCTATGTACTCAATGCCAAAGACCTGGAGCCCGTGAAGGGAATACTCGTCGGCCTCTATGCCAACCTCCACGACACGGCTTTCGCCACGCTGCCCATGCAGCGAGTGGCGCGTACCGACAGCAGAGGACACTTCTGCATCAAGGGCGTGAAGGCGGGCGACTACCGCGTCTATGCCCTCCGCGACCAGAACAACGACTATCGCTTCTCGCAGAAGTCGGAGGAGATGGCGTTCACACCCGAGATATTCACGCCCTCGTGGAAACCCGACACCCGTCAGGACACAATCTGGCGCGACTCGCTCCACATCGACCACATCACCACGACGGGCTATACCCACTTCCTGCCCGACGACGTCGTACTCCGTGCCTTTACTGAGGAGCAGACTGAGCGCTACTTCATCAAGGCGGACCGTTCGGACGAACACTATTTCACGCTCTTCTACACCTATGGCGACAAGGAACTGCCCGTCGTCAAAGGTCTCAACTTCGACGCGGACCGCGACCTGCTTGTGGAGCCTTCGCTCAACCAGGACACCATCACCTATTGGATCTGCGACACGGCCCTCGTCAATAGCGACACGCTCCGCATGACGGTCCTCCACAATGTCTGCGACACGGCGGGCGTGCTGCATCCACAGACCGACACCCTGCAGGTGCTGGCCAAGGTGCCGTATGCGCGGAGAATGAAACTCCTGGCTGAAAACCAAAAGAAATGGGAGAAGGAGCAGCGCAAGCGCAAGGAGCGCGGCGAACGCTACCAGACCATCATGCCCGATCTGACGCTGGAGCCCGACTACGACGTGCCCTCACAACTGGATCCCGACAAAAACCTGGCTTTCATCATGCCCGTGCCCATTGCTGAGATCGACACGGCCAAGATACACCTCTATCAGAAGATCGACACGCTATGGTACAAAGCCAAATATCTATTGGGCGAGAAACCAGGCACGCCACGCCGCTACGAACTGGTGGGCGAATGGGAGCCTGGGGCAGAATACAGCCTGGAGATCGACTCGGCCGCCTTCACAGATATTTACGGGCGGGTGGCCAAAGCGGAGCAGTTTGGCTTCAACGTCTATAAACTGGAAGACTACGCCACGCTGACGCTCTCCCTGACGGGGATGGCGGGCAAACCGTGTCTTGTGCAACTGCTGAACAAGCAGGGATACGTTGTGCGACAAATCGCCACGACCGACGCCACGGCCCACTTCTTCTATGTCCATCCGGGGACCTACTACCTGCGACTGATCGAGGACGACAACGACAACGGACGCTGGGACACGGGAGAGTTTGCCAGTCGGCGACAGCCCGAGGCGGTCTATTACTATCCGAAGGCGATAGAATGTCGCGCCAAATGGGACGTGACGGAGACGTGGAGCCCCCACACCCTGCCGCTATTCCAGCAGAAACCCAACGAACTCGTGCGGCAGAAGGCCGACAAGCAGCGGCAGCAGTTGAAGCACAGAAATGCCGAGCGAGCCGCAAAATTGGGAATAGAAATACCCGCGAGCGTCTTGGGGCAGTCCAGGAAATAGGATAGAAGGTCTGGCCCACGATCAACATTCCAAGTCTATAAAACAGCCTATTAGGTCAGTATAAAATATTAGGATGATGAGAAAACTGATTCTTTCGCTGCTCGTCATGGTAGTCACCAGCGCCGCAGCACAATGCACGTTTCGCAACACCGCATTCCAAAGCGGTGAGTTCTTGACTTACAACCTCTATTACAACTGGAAGTTTGTCTGGGTCAAGGCCGGTACGGCCTCCTACTATACCGTGGCCACGGCCTACCAGGGGAAACCCGCCTACCGCACCAGCCTCACGACGAGGGGCAACGGCAAGCTCGATGACTACTTCGTCCTGCGCGACACCCTGCTGGCTTACAACAGCAAGCAGATGGAGCCGCTCTACTATCGCAAAGGGGCGCGAGAGGGCAAGCGCTATACCGTCGATGAGGTGTTCTACAGCTACGGAGGCGGCAAGACCCACGCCCGCCAGCATCGTATCGACAACGACGGCAAGCACCATTGGATCAAGAAGACCTACGACGGTTGTGTCTATGACATGCTGAGCATCTTCATGAGAGCCCGCTCCTTCTCGCCCGAAAAATGGAAGAAGGGTGAGGTGGTCAACTTCCCCATCGTGGACGGCAACGGAAAGGACCCGGCCCGCCTCGTGTATCGTGGCAAGTCGAAGGTGAGGGCCGACAATGGCGTCACCTACCGCTGTCTCGGCCTCTCCTATTATGAGTATGAGAAGGGGAAGTGGAAGGAGATAGCCCGCTTCTATGTCACCGACGACCTCAACCACGTGCCGGTTCGACTCGATATGTACCTGAAGTTTGGCGCGGCTAAAGCCTTCCTCGTCTCGATGAAGGGACTTAGGAATAGCGTCACCTCACGGGTGAAATAAATCCATGGAACTATAAGAATAAGAGAGAAAATGCCTTTGCTCGAAAAACTATTTGGCTTTGACGCCCGCACGATGACCGTCCGCACAGAACTGGTGGCCGGCCTCACCACGTTTATGACGATGTGCTACATCCTCGCCGTCAATCCAGCCATCCTCAGCGCCACAGGCATGGACCGTGGCGCGCTCTTCACCGCCACCGCCCTTGCTTCGGCCATCGCCACCATCCTGCTGGCCGTCATGGCCAAGCTGCCCTTCGCCCAAGCTCCGTCGATGGGTCTGAACGCCTTCTTCGCCTTCACGCTGTGTCAGGCCATGGGCTACTCCTGGCGGCAAGCCCTCGCCATCATGCTGATAGAGGGCCTGGTCTTCATCCTCATCACCTTCCTCAACGTGCGCGAGCGCATCCTGGACGCGATCCCGACCAACCTGCGCTACGCCGTCTCGGCAGGTATCGGAATGTTCATCGCCTTCATCGGACTGAAGAACGCAGGCATCATCGTCTCCAACGAGGCCACCTTCGTAGGCCTGGGCGACTTCACGCCGACGGCCATCCTGGGATGGATAGCCATCTTGCTGAGCGCCGTACTGATGACACGCAGGGTCAAAGGATCCTTGTTCTATGGCATCATCGCTGCCACGCTGATAGGCATTCCCCTGGGTGTGACGCAGGTGGAGAGCGGCTGGATTCCCATCAGTCTGCCCAAGAGCGTGGCGCCGACATTCCTGCAGTTTGACTTCACCTCGCTACTGAACATCAAGACCGTGCTGGTGGTCATCTCTCTGCTGCTCGTCAATATCTTCGACACGGTGGGCACCCTCGTCGGCCTGTGCTACAAGACGGGCAATGTGCGCCCCGACGGTTCGATTCCCCATGTCAGCGAGGCGATGATGAGCGACGCCATCGGTACGACCTGTGGCGCCATGCTCGGCTCCAGCACCATCACGACTTATGTCGAGAGTGCAAGCGGCATTGCCGAGGGAGGACGATCCGGACTCACTTCCTTCGTCACGGGACTGCTTTTCCTCCTGGCCCTCTTCCTGGCTCCGCTCTTCCTGCTCATTCCCAGCGCGGCGACGAGTGGTGCGCTGGTCATCGTCGGCGTACTAATGCTCGACGGCATCAAGCACATCGAAATGACGGATATGTCCGAGGCCTTCCCCAGTTTCGTCACAGTCATCATGATGGTGCTCTGCTATAGCATCGCCGACGGAGTCTGCTTCGGCATCCTGACCTTCGTCCTAACCAAGCTCCTCACGGGCAAGTGGCGCGATCTCAACATCACGCTCGTGGTCCTCGCCGTGCTCTTCGTCCTCAACTTCGTCTTCGGATAATAACCCCACCCAAGGCAGGGTGTCCAGAGTCAACAGAACCGATCAGATAGAGGCAACATTCAAGTTGCCTACCAGGTCAAGCGAAAGGTTCGCCAAAGGCTCCAAACGATTCTGAACGCCCTGCCTTCTATAAAAAACGCCACCAAAAACCACGATAATCTATTATTTATTTGGAACTCTCACTAAAAAACACTAACTTTGCGACAATTACGCGAAATAAAACAATTAAAGACCCACAATATGACGAAAAAGACTTTACTTGCCTTGTCTGCCTCCCTACTGATGGGAGCAGCCCCTGCCGCGGCACAGACCACCCCCTATGGTGGCTATACCGGCACAGAACCTCTCACAAGCTACGGCACCCGAATGATGGAAAGCTATGACGTAGCCGTCAGGCTGACCGTGGACGAAAACGACCAAGGACTCGTCGGAAGCCAGATTACGGGTGTACGCATTCCCTTCCCCGATGACATTGACCATCTCATCGAAGCTCAGGCGTGGATCAGCAAGAGCCTGGAGCTGACGGACTATAGTTTCACTCCCGACGTCGAGGTGAAGTCGTTCACACCCGGACCGGGTTTCATCGACGTGACGTTCGACTCACCCTACACCATCACCAGCGAGGGCGTCTATGTAGGCTATTCCTTCGAGATGGACGAGAAGGTGTCGAAGCCGATCTCAACCATCAGCGGAACCAACCCCGACTACTTCTACCTCCACACGACCCGGTCCTACTACGAGGGATTCAGTTCCGTCTCCGCCGACCGCAACATGATGCTGGCGATGCAGGTGCTCATCGATGGACTGCCGGCACGATCGGTCTCGCCCACGCTGAACGATCAATACTTCAAGGTAGGAGAAGGCAGCAACACGCTGACCTTCAACATCCGCAACCAGGGAAGCCAGCCCGTCAGTTCCATAGACGTGGCCTACAACGCTCCTGGCGAATCAGATAGCCCCGTGGAGAAACATATCACGCTGGACAAGGCCCTGCCGGCACACTACAATGCCTCGGCCACCGTCACGCTGACCGCCGACGCGCTGCCCCATGCTGGCGACTTCCCCTTCACCATCCAGGTGACAAAAGTCGATAGCGAGGCCAACCAGAACGCGCTCCCCAGCGCCTCGACCACCATCCACAGTCTGAGTTTCGTACCCACCAAGCGCGCATTGCTGGAGGAATACACCGGCACATGGTGTGGCTGGTGCCCGAAGGGATTTGTGGGACTGGAGAATATGGACGCGCTCCTGGGCGACGACTTCGTGGGCGTGAGCTACCACAACCGCGATCCGATGGAGTTTGCCGGAGGCGACGAGGGACCGGAGTTCCCCAATGGCACGGCCTCTTTCCCCAGCGCATACATAGACCGCGTACACCCCACCGACCCCTATAGCGGTGATGAGCCCAGCACCCACTTCCTGCTGAACGAGACCTATGCCAAGGCGTGCGACCAACTGGCGCCTGCCGACATCAACCTAGCAGCCAACTATGCGGAGGACAACGCCTCGGAGGTGGAATGCAAGGCCACAGTACGCTTCCCGCTGCCCGTGCAGGCCAACCCCTATCAGCTGGGCTTCATCCTCACCGCCGACGGACTGAGCGGCGAGGAGGACAGTTGGACGCAGAAAAACTACTATCCCAACAACACAGAATATACCGACACCGACATGGAACTGTTCACGCAGGGCGACGGCTACGTCTATGACCTCACCTACAACATGGTGGCAATAGGATTCAGCGGACCCAGTTTCATCGAGGGCAGCCTGCCCGAACAGATCGAGGCCGACAAGGACTATGAATACACCTTCCGCTTCGACCTGTCGAAGGACTCGCAGACGTGCAAGGCGAAGAGCATCCTCGCAGGCCAGCAAAACTACAAGTTGCGCGCCGTGGCCTTGCTTATCGACAGTACGACGGGAGAGGTCGTCAACGCCCGTAAGGCTAAGGTGGGCGGCGAGACCGACGGCGTTTCGGCCCTCGCAGTCAACAAGGACGCTACTCCCGTGGCCTACTACACGCCCGACGGACGACAACTACAGTCGCCCACCAAGGGCGTCAACATCGTACGCCTCGCCGACGGACGCACCGTGAAGATGATCGTCCGGAAATAGGTCCGGCAGGTGCACACAAGCGAAACACGACAGAAAACACCTTCGGGATGGACGTAGTTTAGCGTCCATCCCGAAGGCATCCCGAGACCATCCCGAAGGCCCTCCAAGCCCTTTTCGTGCGAACTGCCCAAGAGTTCAGAAAGGAAAACTTGCAAAAAGCATAGAGTAGGGAGGGGTGAAAAGTTAAAAATCAAGGGCTTCCTGCGAGTTAAGAAACAAAAACTTGCAAGAGAAGTAAAATTTCCGTAACTTTGCGGCCTACAAGTAATGAAAGAACATCGGTCCGCCCATCCAGCGCGTTTTTATGGAAAAAGAGCCTGATGGAATTGGCCACAAACTTAAAAAAATACAAGATGCGCAAGAAATCGCTCCTTTCCAGCCTCTTCGCCACCCTGTTAGCCGTATTGATGCTGACAGGTTGTTCCGAAACACAAAACATCTCCTACTTCCAGGACTACGGTCCGGGATTTTCCGAGACCGTTTCTCAGTCTAAACCCATTACTTTCCTACCTGGCGACAAACTCTCCATCATCGTGACAAGCCGCAACCCGCAGCTTTCCTCACTCTTCACGCTCTCGCAGGGCGTGATGCTCTCCAGCGGAACGACTTCCAACACGCGTACGGCGAGCAGCAACCAATACACCGTGCTCTACACCATCGACAGCAAGGGCGACATCGACTTCCCCGTGCTGGGCAAGATCCATGTGGGTGGCCTGTCACGCGAAGAGGTTGCCTCGACCATCAAGGACAGGCTGTTCAAGGAAGACCTGGTCAAGGACGCTGTCGTGTCGGTGGAGTTTGGTGGCCTTCACTTCTCCGTGCTGGGCGAGGTAAACAAGCCGGGACAGTATAACTTCGAAAACGACCGCGAGACCATCCTTGACGCCATCAGCCGCGCAGGCGACCTGACCATCTACGGCCAGCGCGACCACGTGACGGTGATCCGTACCGAGGGCGGCGAGCGCAAGGTCTATAATATCAACATGCTCTCGGGCCAGGACATCACAAATTCGCCGGCCTACTACCTGAAGCAGGGCGACATCATCTACGTGGACCCCAACCCGACGCGCGCTCGCCAGAGCACGGTCAACGGCAACACCTTCCGCTCGTCTGCCTTCTGGGTCTCCATGGCCTCCCTGGCTATGAGTGTGACGATGCTCATCAAGAATTGGTAAACTTACTCTCAATAGGAAATGGCAACAAACAATAGCTTAGAAAGCGAAAAGAACTACTCAGCAACAGCCGAGAACAACGAGCTCGAGAATGGCGGATTCAACCTGCGCATGCTCCTGGCCATCGTGCTTGGCAACTGGTTCTGGATACTCCTGTCCGTCATACTCTTTGGCGCAGCAGGATGGTACTATCTGAAGATCACGCCCAACACCTACCAGCGCTCGGCGCTCGTCGTCATCAAGGAGGACAGTCCGCAGCGTGGCAAGGACCTCAACGCGATGTTCGCCAACTTGGGTCAGAACCCCGACCAGAGCAACGTCAACAACGAGATGGCTGCCATCCAGGCTCCCTCCAACGTGCTGGAGACCGTGAAGCGCCTGAACCTCGACATGAACTATACGATGGAGGGCCGCTGGCACAAGAACATCCTCTACGGACGCTCGCTCCCGGCCAACGTCCGCATGATGGGACTGGGCGACCATGAGTCGGCAGCCATGCAGATGGAGCTGCAGGCGAACGGCGTAGTGAAACTGTCCAACTTTATGCGCAACGGCAAGCCGGTCGGCAGTCCGGAGGTGACCGTGACGGGCCGCACAAGCACCATCATCGGTACGCCGGTGGGCAATGTGCTGGTCACGCCGACACAGTACTACGGTTCTTTTGTCACCCATACGAAAGATCCTATCTTCGTGACGCGCACCGACCTCTACACCAAGACGGAGGGCGTGCAGAAGGGCCTGTCGGTGGAACTGACGGACAAGATGTCCACCCTGGTCCGCATTTCCTATAGGGACAAAGAGCCCTACCGCGCCGACGACATCATCAACACCCTCATCACGGTCTATAAGGAGAGCTGGGTGAGAGACAAGAACATGTTGACGATCGCCACGACGAAGTTTATCAACGAGCGCCTGGCTATCATCGAGCGCGAGCTGAGCGGTATCGATAGCGACATCTCCAGCTATAAGAGCAGCAACCTGCTGCCGTCCGTACAGGCTGCCTCGCAGATGTCCATGCAGCAGTCGCAGGAGAGCCAGAAGCAAGTGCTGGCCCTCAACACGCAGCGCTCCATGGCACAATACGTGAAGGGCATGCTGACGCGCGGTGCCAAGTCGCGCAAGCTCCTGCCCACCAACGCCGGACTGGAATCGACGGGCATTGAGCAGCAGATCGCAGAATACAACACGCTCCTTCTCCAGCGCAACTCGCTCATCGCCAACTCCTCGGAGCGCAACCCCATCGTGAGCGACTACGACGAGCAGCTGGCCCAGATCCGCAAGGTCATCCTGGAGGGTATCGACAACCTCTGCAGCACCATCGACCTGCAGTTGAGCCACGCGCAGCAGAACGAGAACCAGGCTACGGCGAAGATCGCCTCCAGCCCGAAGCAGGAGAAGTACCTCACCAGCGTGGGCCGTCAGCAGCAGGTCAAGGAGCAACTCTACCTCTTCCTGCTCCAGAAGCGCGAGGAGAACGAGATGAACCAGGCCTTCACCGCCTACAACATCCGCATCATCACCGCCCCGTTTGGCAACGCCTATCCCATCGCGCCCAACCACCGCAACATCCTGCTCATCGCCCTGGCCCTGGGTCTGATGTTGCCTATCGGACTGTTCTACCTCCGCGAGAGCATGAATACCACCGTGCGCGGCCGCAAGGATATCGAGGGTCTCACCATACCGTTTATCGGAGAGATACCTTATACTGGCAAACGCAAGTGGTGGCAGCGTCGCAGCAAGCGTCGTGACAAGCTGCAGATCGTCGTACAGGAGGGCAAGCGCAACGTGATGAACGAGGCCTTCCGCGTGCTCCGTACGAAGCTCGAGTTCCTCATTTCTGAGGACAGAAAGGACAACGTGATGATCATGACCTCCTTCAACTCGGGTAGTGGTAAGACCTATCTCTCGGCCAATATCGCCATGTCGCTGGCCATCAAGCAGAAGAAGGTGCTCATCATCGACTGCGATATCCGTAAGGCCATGGCCTCGGCCCTGATCGGATCGCCGCAGGTCGGTCTGACCCATTACCTCACGGGTAAGGAGACGGACCTTCACGAGCTCATCCATACCTACAAGGGCAATGAGAACCTGAGCATCCTGCCAGTCGGCATCGTGCCGCCGAACCCCACCGAGCTGCTGGGCAACGGCCGCTTGAAGGACTTGCTGGAAGAGGTTCGCAGCCAGTACGACTACGTCCTGCTCGACTGTCCGCCTATCGAGGTCGTCGCCGATACGGAGATCATCTCGAGCTACGTGGACAGAACGATCTTCATCGTGCGCGCCGGACTGCTCGACCGCTCCTTGCTCAAGGAGCTCCAGCGCCTCTACAACGCAGGCAAGTATCGCAACATGGCCCTCATCCTCAACGGCACGGAGACCCGCGTGGGCTACCATCGCTATGGCTATGGCTACGGATATGGTTATGGTTACGGCTATGGTTACGGCTACGGTTATGGCTACGGCGAAACCGACGACGACAACAAGAAGAAGCGCAAGAGTAAGAAGAAGTAGTAAGCTACGAGCAGAAGCAAGTAGCTAAACCTATAGACTACAGAGCGGGCGGGGAGAGCATCCTCGCCCGCTTTTTGATGGATACTTTCGTCTGAGAGCGCACACAAGGTTCTAAATTTCAGAACCATCCTTAATTTAATAGAAAACATTTGGTGGGTTCATTTGTTTTGGCTACTTTTGCAGAGCAAATAAAAAATCAATAAATAATTAAAAACAAAAATCAAAATGGCTAACGAGAACGAGAAGAAGTTTCGTGTAGAGAGCGACCTCTTGGGTGAGCTCCAGGTACCCGCCGAGGCTTACTATGGTGTGCAGACTCAGCGCGCCATCAACAATTACAAGATTTCGGGCAAGCACATGTGCGACTATCCCGAGTATGTCAAGGCCATTGCATACGTGAAGCTCGCTGCTGCCGAGGCCAACCACGAGCTGGGTCAGCTTCCTGACGACGTGGCCGACGCTATGTGCCGCGCCTGCCGCGAGATCATCGACGGCAAGTTTCATGAGAACTTCGTCACCGACATGGTGCAGGGTGGTGCCGGCACGTCGGTCAACATGAACGCCAACGAGGTGATTGCCAACCGTGCCCTCGAGCTGATGGGCTACGAGAAGGGCGACTACCAGCACTGCTGGCCCAACGACCACTGCAACTGCGGTCAGTCCACCAACGACGTCTATCCCACCACCATCCGCCTCACCTTCATCGAGATGAACAAGCAGCTCGTAGCCGCTCTGGAGCGTCTCGTGGCCTCTTTCCGCAAGAAGGGCGAGGAGTTCAAGAACAACATCAAGATGGGCCGCACCCAGCTGCAGGACGCCGTCCCCATGACGAGCGGACAGGAGTTTACGGCCTTCGCCAATACCCTTGAGGAGGAGATCGGCAACCTCAACCGCAATGTGGAGCTGATGCTCGAGATCAACATGGGCGCTACGGCCATCGGTACGGGTCTCAACGCCGTCCCGGGCTACGCTGAGCTCTGCACGAAGAAGCTGGCCGAGCTGACGGGCGAGAACTTCACCCTCGGCAAGGACCTCGTCGAGGCTACTCCCGATACGGGCGACTACGTGAGCTATAGCGGCGCGCTGAAGCGTCTGGCCGTGAAGTTGTCCAAGATCTGCAACGACCTCCGCCTCATGGCCTCTGGTCCCCGTTGCGGTCTCCACGAGATCAACCTCCCGCCGATGGCTCCGGGCTCCAGCATCATGCCGGGCAAGGTGAACCCCGTCATCCCCGAGGTGACCAACCAGACTTGCTTCAAGGTGATTGGCAACGACACCACCGTGATGATTGCCGCCGAGGCAGGACAGCTCCAGCTCAACGTCATGGAGCCGGTCATCACCCAGTGCATCATCGAGAGCCAGACCTGGCTGGGCCGCGCCATGGACACGCTGCGTGAGCGTTGCGTCGATGGCATCACGGTCAATGCTGAGCACAATGCCGAGACCGTGCGCAACAGCATCGGTATCGTCACCGCTCTCAACCCGTACATCGGCTACAAGAACAGCACAAAGATAGCCAAGGAGGCTCTGGAGACGGGCGCTTCTGTCTATGATCTCGTGCTCAGAGACAAGATCCTGACCAAGGAGAAGCTCGACGCCATCCTCGATCCGAAGCACATGCTCGACCCCATGGACGTGATCAAGTAAGGGTCAGCGCATCACACTCCCATAGACTTTATCTCGCATAAAGTATAGATAGGTAATATTTAAGGCCTTCTCTGCCGCGCTGGCAGGGAAGGCCTTGTTCGTATCAAGCAAAGTGGTTTTCGCTGCTTAGAAGGGCCGCTACGGGCCTCTTACGGCGCGGGAGGCATTGTAGTCCTATCTGGGAAAGCAATCATAAGGCAAAAGCAGGGCAAACTACAGACGCCCAAGCCGCGGACAGCGCGAGAGATAAAAGGGCGTCAGCGATGCTTGGCTCGCAGAGGACGCTCCTCGTGGCTCTCGACTTTCTTCTTTTTCTTGGCAAGCACCAGCAGGATGACGGCCGAGAGGATGAGCACAATGCCGAAGAAGAGGCGCAGGGAGAAGGACTCGCCAAAGATGAGCACGCCGATGAAGACAGCCGTGACAGGCTCCACAGCGCCCATGATGGCGGAGGGCGTACTGCCTACTTTCTCGATGGCAATGTTCATGAAGTAGAGGCTGAGCACCGTGGGCAGCAAGGCCAACTGGGCTGCACAGGCCCATTGCTTCGGAGTGGAGAGTATCTGAATCTGCTCGCCCATGATGACGGACAGGACGAGCAGGGAGATCAAGCCGAACAAGACCACCCAGAACGTAAACTGGATGGCAGAGAGCCCTGTGTGGGTCTGGTTGACGCCGATGATGTAGAAGGCGTAGAAGAGCGACGAAAGCAGAACCAGCGCCACGCCCACCGTGGAGAGCGTGGCATTGTCGCCACCACGATAGAGCAGTCCTATGCCCGTGACGGCCAGGAGGATGGAGAAGGTGGTGGACCAGGTGATGCGCTCATGGAAGAACGCCGTCATGAGCACGGCCGTGATGATGGGGTAGCTGAAGAGAATCGTACTGGCGATTCCCGCGTCCATGTACTTGAAACTGAGGTAGAGTGTGGCCGAGGACATGGCCATGAATGTGCCCAGAACGGCCATGCGGATGGCGGGTCCGAGGCGCAGGTGAAAACGTTCCCGCTTCGCCACCATCCACACAAGGAACAGCAGCGAGGCAATGGCGTAGCGCCAGACGAGGACCGACGTAGGATTGATCTCGTCCTGATAGAGATACAGCGTGCCCAAGGGGTTTGTACCATAGAAAATCGCAGCGATGATACCCGCTGCGAAACCTTTGAACGTGTTGCTCATAATAAAGAAAAAAAAGGATGATGAATCGGCGGGCGCATCAGGTGCTGCTACCCGCAGACTCGATTGTTTCAACTCTTGAATGCCTCGGCCTCTGCCATGGCGATGATATCTTCGCGGTCAGGTTGGCGTGAGGGCTCCTCAGCGTCTGCGGAATGCAAGGGCATAGCCTGACGCTCGCCATTCTTCTGGTCTTGGCCGTCATGGGAATTTCGGATGGCCTCCTCGCTATCCTCAGCGCACTTCTCCGTGCACTTCCTGCGGCGGTCGGCAGGTGCAGGCTGCTCCCTAAAGACTTCCTCCTGGAAGGGCGAGACGTGCTTCCGGTCCTCCTTCGGCTTGTCGCCGACAATGAAACTGTCGGTCTCATCTACCGAAGGCACGAGGCCGACGGGCTCCTCCTCCATCTTCGTCCGGTTCTCCTTCGAGGCAAACACGCGGTCGAGAAACTTCGTGTCCTTGCGGAGCTTGCGGAGCGTGTCCTTCGACGCCTTCTGCTGGCTCTCCTTCTTAGAATAGCCGCGCGCGTCGCAACCCTCCACGTCCTCCAGCATCACGACGAAGTGGAAGACGGGAGCTCCCTCCTCGCTGGTCTCGTTGCCCAGCAACTTGAAGTTGAGCTGCACCCGGTTCTTCTGACACCATTCGATGAGCTTCGACTTGAAGTTGACCTCCTTGTAGGCGAGTTTGTCGATATTGATCATCTCGCCCAGGATCTGGCGCTCCATGAAGCGCATGCAGGCATCGTAGCCCTTGTCGAGATAGATAGCACCGACAAGGGCTTCGAAGGCGTTGCCCGCCATGTTGCTGTTGTGGCCGGACTGATGACCGCTGGAGAGGATCAACTTATTGATACCCATCTCCTTGGCCAAGTGGTTGAGGGTCTCGCGCTGCACGAGCTTGGAGCGCGTGGTGGTGAGAAATCCCTCCCGCTTACCAGGGAAGTGACGAAACACAATATCGCCTACTACCGCATCGAGGACGGCGTCGCCGAGAAACTCCAGCCGCTCGTTGTTCATGGGCTTTCCCTTCTCGTTGCGCCGCGCGATGCTGCTATGGAGCAGCGCGATCTTGTAGTATTCGATATGATGGGGCCAGATGCCGGTGATCCTATGGAGAGACAAGAAAAGCTCCTTGTCCTTGCGGAAAGGGAGCTTGATCCTGTCAATCAGATTATTCAGCATACTTCTTGAAGATAACGCAGGCGTTGTGTCCGCCGAAGCCGAACGTGTTGCTCAGGGCCGCACGAACGGTACGCTTCTGTGCCTGGTTGAAAGTATAGTTGAGCGCGTAGTCGATCTCCGGGTCCTTGTCCTCCTCGTCGTGGTTGATGGTCGGGGGGACGATGTCCTCGCTCACGGCCTTGACGCAAGCCAGGGCCTCTACGGCTCCAGCAGCTCCGAGCAAGTGGCCCGTCATAGACTTCGTGGAGGAGATATTGAGCTTGTAGGCGTGCTCGCCGAAGACCTCCTTGATGGCCTTGGCCTCGGAGATGTCGCCCACATGGGTGGACGTGCCGTGTACGTTGATATAGTCGATATCCTCCGGCTGCAACTGGGCGTCGGCCAGAGCGGCCTCCATAACCAGTTTCGCACCCAGTCCCTCGGGATGGGAAGCCGTGAGGTGATAAGCGTCAGCACTCTCGCCCTCGCCCACCATCTCGGCGTAGATTTTGGCTCCGCGCGCCTTGGCGTGCTCCAGCTCCTCGAGGATGAGGCAGCCGGCACCCTCGCCCATGACGAATCCGTCGCGGCTGGCCGAGAAAGGACGACTGGCGTGGGTCGGGTCATCATTGCGCGTCGAAAGGGCCTTCATGGCGTTGAAGCCACCCACACCACACTCGCAGATGGCAGCCTCCGCGCCACCGGCCACGATCACGTCGGCCTTGCCGAGGCGCAGCAGGTTGAAAGCGTCGGCCAGCGCATTGGTCGAAGAAGCACAGGCGCTGGTGGTGGTGAAGTTGGGTCCGTGGAAGCCGAAGTGGATGCTGATCTGTCCAGCGGCGATGTCGGCGATCATCTTCGGAATGAAGAACGGCGAGAAGCGGGGACCTTTCTCCTTGTTGAGGGCGTAGTAGGAAGCCTCCTCCTCAAACGTCTTGATACCGCCGATACCCACGCCGTAGATCACGCCGACGCGGTTCTTATCGACCTGGTCGAGGTCGAGGCCGCTGTCCTTCACACCCTGCACGGCACTGGCCATGGCCAACTGTGCGTAGCGGTCCATCTTGCGGGCGTCCTTGCGGTCGATCCACTCGTTGGGATTCCAGTTTTTCACCTCACAGGCAAACTGGGTCTTGAAGTTGGTGGCGTCGAACAGCGTGATCGGAGCTGCGCCGCTCACACCCTTGACCATGTTCTCCCAAGTCTCCTCGGGAGTGTTTCCCAGCGGGGTGACAGCGCCGAGACCCGTTACGACAACTCTTTTCAGTTCCATGTATATAGTGTCTTATCGATTGATGAAAACGTATATTGGGCGCCGTGCGGGGCTTCCAGTGTCGTAAGTAGCGAATTTGCCCTTAGCCAGAGTAGCCAGCCAATTTGTTACTGTACTATTGTCAGCTTTTTCCACTATCTCTTGGAAGAAACCGGCGGCAAGTAAGCTCTTTGCTTCAGCTTCACTCAAACCGCGGCTTTGCATGTAGAAGAGCTGCTCCTGATTATAATCTGTAAAGCTGGCTCCGTGGGTGCAACGCACGTCGTCAGCGATAATTTCTAACTTGGGCATTGACTCGGCGCGAGCTTGAGGAGAAAGCATTAAGTTCTGATTTTTTTGGTAAGCGTCGGTTTGCTGGGCCACTTGATCTACGTAAATGTTGCCGGCAAAGATAGAACGGGCCTTACCGGAAACTGCGCAATTAAACAACACGTTGGAGTAGGTGTGGGGAGCTTTGTGATGTACAAAAGTATCGACATCGCTGCGACTCTTACCATCGGCCAGCACAACACCGTAAATTTCCGTTTTGGCTCCAGCTGTATTAAGATCTTCAGCAAAGAAGGTCTTGCTTAAGCCTGTACCAATGCCAGCGTAGATGATCTTTAAAGAAGCGTCTTTGCCTAAACGGGCGTGAATGGTTGTAAGGCAAGCTGTATTCTTGTTCCAATCGCCTATCAACACGTAATTGAGCTGAGCTCCGTTAGCTAAATCAAACTCGATAAGAGAGTGAACTTTGATAGGTTCAGCGTCGCCGTTTCTGAAACTTTCAACTACCACGGCTTGGCCGGGACCGTTGGCGCAAATTACGCTGTGATTAAAATGGCAATTTTGCGCTTCAGTTTGCGACTCTTCTTGGGTGGCTGCTCCACCTATTTCGTGCAAAATATGGAAAGCGCGTTCGGCTTTGGCTTGCGGAGTAATTTTGACATAAGCTCCGCCTGTGCGCAAAGCGCCATTTAAAGCGCTGCTTAAGTCTTTTTGGTGGTGCTCTGCTTTAAAGAAAGAGTTCTTTAAGCTCTCTTCTTGTTGCAAAGCTTGATTCATAGATAAAATGCAAACGCCATCCTGATCCAGGCTGTCTGCTTGTTTGTGAGCCAGAGCTTGTTCTTGAGCTTCGTCTATAGCGTCGGCAGCACTGTTTATGCCATACTCATGCAAACTAGCTGCTGCTTCAGATGTAAGTTGAAACTCGTCGACGATCAATTTCTCGCCACTCAAACGCAAAGCTTTGGTTCTTTCGGGGAAGAACCAGTCTGGAGAAGTGCGTCTCCAAGCCTCCTCTTGTTTGGAGGGAGCCGCTAAAGTGCGAGCGCTAATTAAAGAGGCTTTGCGCATGTCTAAAGCCCATTGCGGCTCCTGATTCTGAAGGGCCAATTGGGTTATATTTTCGATCACTTGCTCAAGCTGAGCATCTATGTTGATTATCACGTTTCCTCCCGGGGATCCGAAAACTGGCAAAAAGGGTTAACCTACCGAACCTTCCATTTCCATTTTGATTAGACGGTTCAGCTCGACGGCATATTCCATGGGCAGCTCTTTAGCGAAAGGCTCAAAGAAACCGTTAACTATCATGGTAATAGCGTCGCTTTCGGAAAGTCCGCGGCTCATCAAATAGAAGATTTGCTCGTCTCCGACTTTGGAAACGGTAGCTTCGTGGCCGATATGGACGTCAGGATTGGCAATATCCATGGTCGGATAAGTATCGGATCGGGAATGATCGTCTAAAAGGAGAGCGTCACAACGTACGTTGCCGCGTACATTTTTGGCATTAGGCTCCACTTTTACCAAACCTCGGTAAGAAGCCTGGCCTCCGTTTTTAGAAATAGACTTAGAAAGTACGTTGGAAGTGGTATTGCTGGCGGCGTGTACAATTTTGGCGCCGGTATCCTGCACCTGACCTTCGCCGGCAAAAGCTACGGAAACGACTTCACCGTGAGCACCTTCGCCCATAAGGTAGATGGCCGGATATTTCATAGAAACTTTGGAACCGATATTGCCATCGATCCATTCGATAGTAGCATTTTTGTGAGCCACGGCACGTTTGGTCACTAAGTTATAAACGTTGGTAGACCAGTTCTGAATAGTGCTATAGCGAATTCGAGCGCCTTCCATGGCAATAAGCTCTACTACAGCCGAATGCAAGGAATCCTTTGAGTATATTGGAGCGGTGCATCCCTCTACATAGTGTACGAAAGAGCCTTCGTCAGCGATAATGAGAGTGCGCTCAAATTGGCCCATAGCTTGGGCGTTAATACGGAAATAAGCTTGCAAAGGAATTTCTACATGTACGCCCTTGGGAACGTAAATGAAAGATCCGCCACTCCAGACAGCGGTATTTAGAGCTGCAAATTTATTGTCGTTCATGGGAATGACCGTACCAAAATATTTTTTGACAATATCGGGGTACTGGCGCAGCGCACTGTCCATATCCAAGAAGATAACGCCGTTTTTCTCAATGTCGGCTCTAATGGAGTGATAAACTACTTCTGATTCATATTGGGCAGTTAAGCCGGCCAAGTGCTTGCGCTCAGCTTCGGGAACGCCCAATTTATCGAAGGTGTTTTTTATTTTGTCCGGTACGTCATTCCAGTCGGTGGCGGCTCTCTCCGAAGGGCGTACATAATAATGGATATCGTCAAAGTGGACACCGCTTAAATCTGTGCCCCAACTTCATAGGCCTTAAGGCGATTTTGCAACATCCATTCAGGCTCGCCTTTAATGCGAGACATCTCGACGATAAGTTGAGGAGTGAGGCCTACTCCTGATTTGTAAACATAATCTTCAGCATCGGAAAAACCGTATTTGTAATCGGTACCAATATTTTTTAAAGATTCTTTCTGATTGTTGGGTGCATCCATATAAAGCTCCTAGGAAAGCAAACGAGCCTA
>OQVT01000674.1_pt1 | contig 20009 bp, 20 predicted proteins | sample 1691561 | NCBI WGS metagenome assembly OQVT01 (sample SAMN03418260, study PRJEB22391) | human gut metagenome | biome: human-gut; feature: organic feature; material: feces | host: Homo sapiens | place: Tanzania | collected 2013-01 | reverse complement strand
TTGTGACCCATCAGGAAGCGATCGCACAGATGGCAGACCGTATCCTGCGTGTAGAAGACGGGAAATTATACAATGCGGAGGTGTAATGAAATGAATGGATTTACACCGAATAACAATACGAATGTGATCCGGCTGCTTTCGGAAGCTATCAGAAAATGTAATAAAGGCAGAAACCGGATTCTTATGGGAGCAGTCGTTTTATGCATTCTTACACTGACATTTGTCTTTGGCACGGCTTATGGAAAAATAAATGCAGAATATATGAAAAATATACGGATGGATGGAACAACGGCATCCACTTACATAGAAGAGGGAACAAAGCAACAATATGAAAAAGTCCGTTCGTTAGGATATGTAAAAGAAACTGGAAGAAGAATGAAAATGGGGGAAACTGACGTCTGTTCTGTACAGGTATTGGATCGGACGGCATGGGAAAAGATGATGAAGCCCGCCTATACCGATATCTACGGAACATATCCGGAAAAGCAGCAGGAAATCATGCTTCCAGTAAAGATATTAAAAAAGCTTGGAATTAACAATCCGAAAAGAGGGATGAAAATAGCACTTGATGTATCGATCAGCTTTTTTCAGACAGAAAAAGAAGAGTTCAAATTATCAGGCTGGTACAGTGCTTATACAGAAGATAATGGAAGAAGCAAAGCAATCGGATATGTGTCAGAAAAGAAACTGAAGGACTGGGGGTATGATATCGAATAAGATTCGGATATTCTGATCTGTCCGTCGAATGACATGGACTGGAAAGATACAGAAGAAAAATTATATGAAGATGTACCGGGTGGAGGTGAGAGGGTACGCTTCTGGAATGTCCCGGATGCAAAATATAAAGGGCATGTTATCCAATATACAGCACACACCATGAGCCGCAAGTGTATAAAAACTGCAGGAACTGAAAAGGTTCAGGAGAAAGTTAAAGAAATTGCAGGCGATGTGCCTGTTATATCTTTTAAGATGATAGATACTGATCTGGATATCCATTTTGGCAAGACAGAAGGCTTTGATGATGGCAGCGAAGACTGATCTTAAGCAGGTCAGATATAAATTTCTATAAGGAACAAGAGAAGGGCAGGAATTGCAAGAGGAACAAAAGCATCAAGCCATAAGAAAATTATTGCTAACTCTGGATTTGGCTTAGTTAGAGTTCTTCATTCTGATGAACTCTACAATCTGGTTTGTATAGATTTTCCAAAGTATGAAAACAATTATTATCCAGCAATCAATCTGATTGATGTATTAGTAATTGGAGCATCTTCTTTAATTAATAAGCATGAAAGTCTTAATAATGTTATTATTAGAAGAAGAAAAAGCATCTGATTTGCTTGAATATTTACCAGCACAATTACAAGTTGAGTTATTAGGTGAGATTGATGAAGAACTTGCATCTCGTTTGATTGCAAAGATGCCTCACGATGAGGCTGCCGACGTACTTGGTGATATGGAAGAAGATGAGTCTGAATCTTATCTAGACAAGTTGCCACACAAATTCTCATCTGAGGTTAGAGAACTTTTAACATATAATGAAGAGTCTGCCGGTGGTATTATGAACCCTGTTGTACTTACAGTAAGTGCAGATTCTGATGTAAAAGATGTTCTCGATACAATTCGTATTAAAGCCGAAAAAGATAACTTAGATTTATATTACGTTTATGTTGTAGATAAACAAAATCACCTTTTAGGAGTTGCATCTTTAAGAAAATTACTAACTTCTCCTATTAGAAAAAAGATTACAGAAATCATGACTCGTGACCTTGTTAAGCTTCATGTTGATGATAGACAAGATTATATTGCTGACGAGTTTATGAAATATCAATTTAATGCTTTACCTGTTGTTGATTTATATAACAGACTTAAAGGTATTGTTACTTGGGACGATGTTCAAGATATTGTTGAAGAAGAAACAACCGATGAAATCTATACATCTTCTGGTATCGCAACTGATATGGTTGAAGATGAAGATGATATTATTACAGGTCGTTTGTTGCACGCAGTGAAAGCACGTACACCTTGGTTATTTATTACATTGATTGGTGAATTTGTTGCAGTAAATGTTGCGAATCATTTTGATGCAACATTGCATGCTTTTCCTATTATTGCAATATTTATGCCATTGTTAGCAGGTTTGGGTGGTAATATTGGAACACAAAGTATTACTTTGATTGTTCGTGGATTATCAACAGGTCAAATTTCGTTGAAATCTGCACTTCACCACATGATGAGAGAAACCGCAATTGGTTTGTTAATCGGTATTTTGTTTGGTGTTTTGGTTTCTGTTGTTACTTGGGGGTGGCAACATTCTATAGGTTTAGGTGTTGTTGTAGGTTTATCAATGATGATAAATATGATGTGTGCTACTCTTATTGGTACTTGTACACCATTTGTTTTGAAAAAAATTAAAATTGATCCTGCAATTGCATCAGGACCAGTAATTGCTACAACGATTGATGTTGTTGGTTTATTTGTATATTTCTCATTAGCAACTTTATATTTGATACATATTAAGTAATCGTTTACAATGTTATTCTTTTGAATTAAGATGGGATAAGGTTTAAATAAGAGTGATAAATTAAAGGAGAAAATATGAGCGATTGTATTTTTTGTAAAATTATCAATGGTGATTTTGGTACAGAATTTGTTTATGAAGATGAATATTCTGTTGTTTTTAATGATATTAATCCAAAAGCAAATATACACATGTTGGTTGTACCAAAAGTTCATGTCGAATCACTTAATGAATGTGATGATGAAGCATTATTAGGAAAATTAATGATGACAGTTAAAACTGTTACTAAAAAGTTAGGTATTAAATCATACAGAACAGTTATAAATACAGGAAAAGAAGCAGGTCAGGAAGTATTTCACTTGCATATACATATATTATCAGGAGATATAAAATTATGACAGAATTCTATAAAGAAATTACACCAGAAGGATTTGGAATAGCAATCAAGAAGAAAGCAACACTTTTTTCTGAACAATCAGAATTTCAAAAAGTTGAAATCATTGATTCTGATTCAACATTAGGCAAATTTTTAACATTAGATGATTTGATGATGTGTACAGAGGGTGATGAATTTTATTATCATGAAATGATTTCTCATATCCCTATGATGCATCATAAAGCACCAAAATCTGTTTTAGTAATTGGTGGTGGAGATGGTGGTACTATTCGTGAAGTTTTAAAACATAAAACTGTTGAAAAAGTTGTTTTATGCGAAATTGATGGTATGGTTATTGATGCTTGTAAGAAATATTTACCAACTATTTCTTGTGAACTTGATAATCCAAAAGTTGAAATAAAAGTTGAAGACGCTATTGAATTTATAAAAGATAAAGAAGATGAATATGATATTATTTTGATTGATTCAACTGATCCAATGGGACCTGGTGAGGGATTATTTACCGAAGAATTTTATTCAAATGTTAGAAAGGCATTGAAAAAAGGCGGTATTTTATGTGCTCAATCTGAATCACCAGTTGCTCAATCAGATGCAATTGAAAAGATGTACAAACTATTGAAAAAAGTTTTTCCAGTTTGTTCAACATTTACTTCTCCTATACCAACATATCCAGGAGGATATTGGGCTTGGGCATTCTGTTCAGTTGATGTAGAGCCATTATCATATTATGCAGATGATAGAGAAGAAGAAATAACAAATTCTTGCAAGATTTATAATAGAGATTATCATAATGCAAGGTTTGCACTTCCAAATTATTTGAAAAAACTCGTTGGTTAATAAAATTTAAAGGCTGATTTTTAAATCAGCCTTTTTAGTTCGTTGTTGATTTGATAATTATAGTTTATAAACCTAACATATATCTTGTGTTTGCTGCTTGAGAACTCATAGCATTATATATATTAGAATTTGATGTTGATACGTCTGAATATTGGTTATTCAATTGAGATAGACGTGTTTTATAAATTTGTATTTGTTGAAGTGCTTGTGGATCGTTTGCTGATTTATCCATAAGTTTTTCAATAGCATCTGAGATTGCGGCAGTAATTTCATCAAATGTATCATCAGAAGAAACACTTACACCAAGTTCTTCTGCTAATGATTTTGCTTCTGAAATTAATGAAGATTCAGACGATTCTGCTTTTTGTGTTGTTTTGTCAGTTGCTTGAGTTTTTGTTGTTAGTGAATCTTGGAAACTCTTTTCTGCTTTTTTAGCATTAATTATTGATTGTGCTTGAGATTCTGATGAAACAGTTGTTGGATCAATACCTAGCGATTGTAATTGACGTTTTGTAGCATCAGATATATAAGACTTTTTTATGGACGAGTCACTATTACTTGATGAATTGATTGAACTAATTGATGATGACATATTTTATCCTTTCTCTTCTCTTTTCTTAACATGTGGTGATTTAATGATTTTTGTTTAAAAATCAATACATAATTAAGAAATATAACGGATAAAAATATAGAGTCTTTAAACCTAATTTATAATATCGTTTATTTAGTGGAATAAAAATTATTATTGGTTATCTGGAGTGATTTCCTTACTATTGTAGTAGTATATTTGTTTTGTTTGTCCAAGTGAATTCATAAGTGTTCCACAGAATGCTTCAACTTCTTTTCCTTGATAGACTACTTTTTTCTTTTCTAAATTTCCAACAGGATAAAAGCCTTCTGCTTCGTTATTGTCAATAATGCTATCAACATTGTTGGAATGTTTCATAATTTCTGAAATATTATATAGAATTCTTTGAGAATTTTCATCAAATAACATTGTTCCATCAGATTCTATAAGGATTTTACCTTTAAGGTTAAATTTGTCGCATTGTAGTTCAATACAATTTTTTTTATAAATCATTATACAGTCAAAGTCGTGTAATAGTTTGATAAAATCTTCATTATCTTTAAAAACTTTGTCTGCATATTTTTGTAATTTTTTTTGATTTTTTGTTGTTTCATCTTCATTTAAAGCATTTGATAAAGCATTAAAGAATTTTGATACAATACTATTATCTTGAAATCCTTCAAGACTTTTTGTTTCATCAAAATATTTGTCGTGACCTCTTAATGCAGAAACTTCGGAATCTTCAAAGATTGATTCTTGACCTGATAAGATATTGTCGTCTTTACTATTATCAAAATTCATTGTCATAAAATAAGTTACATATATGTATTGTACTGGATTATTCTAGCATATTATTTAATATTTTAGAATACGATATATATTTGATATTTAATAATATTTTGTAAAAAAAAGTAATATTACGCTTTTGTCTATTCACAAAATAGTTATAAAGATGATATGATAAGGGTATGACAAATTTACAAGAATTATATAGTGAAGTACCACCTACAAAATTAAGACATAAAGACGAAAAGTTTAGACCTGCAAGAACATCACCATTTTGGTTATGGGTTGCTGATAGGTTTTTCTATAATATGTTAGAAGATAGATTTTGTGCATTTCGTTATAAAGGATATAAAAATTTTGTAAATCGAGATGATAAAGTGCCTACCATATTTTTTGCACCACATAACAATTGGTGGGACGGGATTGTAGGTTATAATATTTGTAATCGTATTTGTAAAAAAGAAATACGTTTGATGGTAGAAGAATTGAATAGATTTCCATTGCTTAGACGTGGTGGAGCATTTAGTGTAAATAAAAAATCTCCTCAAGCATCTATGGAAGCATTAAAATATTCTGTTAGAGTTTTGAAAGATTTGAATAATATTTTGTATATTTATCCTCAAGGAATTATTAAACCACCAAATTTTAGACCTATTGAGTTTCAATCTGGTGTATCATATATTGCTGAAAAAGCAGCAAAGGCATATGGTAAAGTTAATTTAATTCCTATCGCAGTTGATTATGTATTTTTGAGAGATAATCGGCCTGAAGTTTGGGTTGAATTCGGTGAACATATCGAATTAACTGATAGTAAAGTTAATCGTAAGGAATATGCTGAATTTTTAGCCAAAAAATTAGAAGAACTTTGTGATAATCAAAGTTATAATATTTCTCAAGCAAAATTTGATGGTTATGAAACTTTGTTTCAGCAAAAATTAGCATGGTATAGAGCATTTGAGCAGCATTTGAAAAAAATTAAAATTGGACGTAGAAAAGACGCAGAATAAAATTATTGAATTTAGCCTTAAATTATAGTTTAATATTTATAATGAGAGTTATAAAGGTTTAAGCATGGCAATTAAGAAAATTTTAAAATACGGAACACCGTCATTAAGAGAAAAATCAAAAGAAGTACATAAAGTTTCATCAAAGATAAAAACACTTATTCAAGATATGTTTGATACGATGTATATGAATAATGGTGTAGGTCTTGCCGCACCACAAATTGGTGTAAATTTAAGATTATTTGTAATTGATGTTTCAACAGGTGATGAACCATTAAGACCTATGGTTTTTATTAATCCTAAGATTATTAAGAAATCGGGTGCTATACTTTCTCAAGAGGGTTGTTTAAGTTTTCCAGAAGCATATACAAATGTAAGAAGATATAAAAATGTAATGGTTAAAGCAATTGATAGAAATGGTAAGCCATTTGTTTTGGAAGCAAAAGACGGTACTTTATTAGCAAGGTGTATTCAACATGAAAATGACCATTTAGATGGTGTGTTATTTATTGACCATACTGTAAATAGGTTTGAAACTGATGAAGTTTTAAAACAACATGAATTGCCACCTGTTGAAGTAGAAAAACTTCTTGATGAGCCAGAATTGCAAGAGGCTTTAGATAATGACAAATAAAATTAAAATTGTTTATTTCGCAACTCCTGATATTGGATTAAAATCGTTAGAATATCTATATAATTCAGATAGAATAGATGTAATGGCTGTTGTTACTCAACCTGACAAGCCTGCTGGTCGTGGAAAAAAATTGAGAATGTCACCTATTAAAGAATTTGCAATTCAACATGATTTACCTGTTTATCAACCAAAATCTATTCGTAAAGAGCCTGATATGATTGATGCTTTACGTAAATACGAACCTGATTTTTTTGTAACATTTGCATTTGGTCAAATTTTATCACAAGAAGTTTTAGACGTTCCAAAGTTTGAAACGATAAATCTTCATGCATCTTTATTGCCAAAATATCGTGGTGCAAATCCTATTCAACGTGTAATTATTAATGGTGAAAAAGAAACTGGTATTTGTACAATGATTACAGAATTAGGACTCGATTGTGGTGATGTTTGTATGAAAGAAACAATTCAAATTCCTGATGATATGACTTGTGAAGATTTATGGGAAAAAATTGCAATAGATTCACCTGAACTTTTGGAAAAAACATTAATAGGTATTTATGAGCAAAAATTAACTCCAATTCCTCAATGTGAAGATGGTGTTTGTATGGCTAATAAATTGACTAAGGAAGAAACATTGATTGATTGGTCAAAATCTGCTCGTGATATTCATAATTTAGTTCGAGGTATTTATAAATCACCAAGTGCTTATTTTAAGTTTAATGACAAGATTATAAAAGTATTAAAAACAGAGGTTGTTACAGATGAGTCTTGCCAATGTGAGTCACAAAAAATTGGTGAAATTATTAAAGCAGTAAAAGATGGTGTACTTATGCTTACAGGTGATGGTATTGTTAAATTAACAAAAGTAAAACCTGAAGGAAAAGGTGAAATGTCTGCAAAAGATTGGTATAACGGAGTTCGAAATGCTAAGTAAGGGTATTAGGGGTGCGATTACTGTTGATGAAAATACGGTAGAAAGTATTCATTCCGCAACAATAGAATTAATTACTGAACTTGTGAGACAAAATAAAATTAAGCCAGAAATGATATCTCATGTAATTTTTACTTTGACACCAGATTTGAATGCAGAATTTCCTGCTAAGTTTGCAAGATGTGAATGTGGTTGGGATAAGGTTGCGATGATGTGTTTTCATGAATTAGATGTACCAAATTCTTTAAAAAAATGTTTAAGAATATTGGTGGTCTTAAATTGTGAAGATAATTTCGAACCAAAGTTTGTATATTTAAAAGGTGCATCAAAATTAAGGAAATAGGTTATTATTATGAAAAAAATTTTGATAGTTGATGATAGTTCATCTTGGTTAACTTTTCATCAGAATGCAATAGAAGAGGTTTTTATAGAGATTAATAATGATAATTATGCAATAGATATGGCACAATCTGCTCGTGATGGTTATAATTTTCTTATGAGTAATGCTGAAGTGCCTTACGATTTGATTGTGACAGATTTACAAATGGAAGAAGATTTTGCACCAAAGTATGCTGGTGAATGGTTTGTTGAACAGGTTAGAACATTTAAAAAATATGTTAATACAAAAATTATTATTTCTTCTGGTTGTAATAATATTAAACAAATTGCGGAAAATTTATCCGTTGATTATATTCCAAAACGTGTTGCTGTGACTGATATAAATTTGTACAAAGCAAAACTTCTGCCATATTTGAAAGGATAATAAAGAAAAGATATAATAAAAAAACCTTGAAGAATTCAAGGTCTTTTTATGTTTAATTTATGTTTTATTTTAGAATAAAATACCAGCGATTGTTGCAGACATATAACAAGTAAGAGTACCACAAATCAATGCTCTTACACCAAGTTCTGCAAGGTTTTTTCTTTGTTCTGGTGCAAGTTCACCAATACCAGCAATTTGGATTGCGATAGAACCAATATTACCGAAACTACATAAAGCGAAACTTGCAATTAAGAATGCTTTTTCAGATATTAAATGTTTAATATTTGTCAAATCTAAATAAGCAACCATTTCATTAAGAACAATTTTTTCACCCATAAGTCCACCAACAGTTGTAATATCTTTCATTGGTACACCCATTACAAGTGCTAATACTGAGAATATTTTGCCTAGAATAAATTTTAATGAAAGATTTGGCAACCAAGCAAGACCGATATGAAGAGTGTTGTATAAGAATGAACCAATACCACCTAAAATCCAATCAATCATTGCAACAAGTGCAACTAATGCAATAATCATTGCAGATACACTGATACCAACTTTCATACCATCAGAAGCACCAGCAGAAATTGAATCGATAACGTTTACGTGAGTTCTTTCTACTTGTAAGTCGATATGTTCACCAGTTTTTGGTTTACCGTCTTCTGGATACATAATTTTTGTTAAAACAAATACACCAGGAGCAGCCATAACAGATGATGCTAAAACATATACTGCAGGAATACCCATTCCAATGTAAATAGGCATTATAGCACCTGAAATACAAGCCATACTACCAGCCATACATGTTAAAAGTTCTGAACGTGTTAAATCTTTTAGGTATGGCTTAATCATAATTTGTGCAACAATTTGTCCAACGAAAGAGTTTGCAACAGAACATAATGCTTCTGCACCTGATACTTTCATTAGTTTGTTCATTGCTTTGCCAAGAACTGCAACAATTTTTTGCATTATTCCATAATAATATAGAATATTTACAAGAATCATCATAAAAATACTTGAGCAAATCAATTGTAATGTAAAAATATGAGCATTATGACAGAATGCATTTTCAAATGGTGTTTCCAACAAACCACCAAATACGATTTGTCCACCTTGAATTGCAAAATGTAATAGTTTTTCAATAAACTTTCCTATTTCTAAAAATAAGAATTGTCCTAAAGGAACTTTAAAAATAAATAAGGCAAGTGCTATTTGTAATAAAAAACCTGTGCCTACTGTTTTGAAATTAATTTTTTTTCTGTCTGTAGATAGTAAATAAGCAATTGCTAAAATAACTACAATACCAATTAGACCGATAAATCTTTGCATTTTGAACTCCACACTATGTATTGAGTTGATTATAGCAGAAAATTCAAGAGATTGAAAGAGTTTTTTATATTGCGTTACACTTGATTGCTTGTTTTAATTCTCGAATAGTTTCTTTAACTTCTTTTCTCTTATCGGCTTCTTCAACCATTTTTTCGTATGAATAAAGCATTGTAGGATGTTTTTTTTGTAAAAATTTAGCAATTTCTTCGTAACTCATTTTAGTCATTTCACGTGCTAAATATATTGTATATCTTCTTGCTTCTGTAATATTTTGTGAACGTGCAGGACTTTTTAAGTTATCAACAGTTAGGTTGTAATATTCTGCAACTGTTTGAGCAATATTATTTATTGTGATACGTTTTGATTGAGTTTCACTTTTTAGTACATTTTGTACGAAATCTAATGTTATATCAGCATTTTCAATATCAGCGATTGCCGTAACTTTGTTGAATGCTCCTTCTAATTCTCTAACATTATTGTTGAAATTTTGGGCAATAAAATCAAAAACATCATCTTTGATATCAAGTCTTAAATCATCTGCCCATTTTTTTAGAATGTTTATTCTAGTTTCTAATGATGGTGGTTTAATATCTACAACAATACCCATTTCAAAACGTGTGCGTAGCCTATCTGGTAGTGTTGGAATATCTTTTGGTAATCTATCTGATGTTATTACAATTTGTTTGTTTAATTGTTGTAATGTTTCAAATGTATAAAATAATTCTTCCATACATTTGGTCTTTGATTCTATGAATTGAATATCATCAATTAATAAAATATCAACATTTCTGAACTTTTGTCTAAATTTTATCATTAAATCAGTTTTATCTTTTCCACGAAGATTATTAATATATTGATTTACATAGTCTTGGGTTTTGATATACTTAACTTTTGTTCTAGAAAGGTTAAACATCGCATAATGACCAATTGCTTGCATTAAATGTGTTTTACCTAGACCGGAACCACCATATATGAATAATGGGTTATATTTTTCAGCAGGGTGTGCTGCAACAAGTTTTGCTATTGCGTATGCAGTTTTACTATTTTCTCCAATGACAAAATTTTCAAATTTATATTTTAGATTTAAATTTGCACTTGAATGCATTTGAGATAAATTACCGATTGGTTTTTCATTTTGTGTTGATAATTTTTTTTGTTCAATTTTTGCTTGTTGTTTTTTCTTTTCTTTTTTTATTGCGTTGGTTGTATCTTTGTCTAAAACAATTTCAAAATCTACATCGTGTCCTGTTACTTTTTTGAAAATATCTTGAATTTCTTTGAGATGTGCTTTTCTGATTACATTAATTGCCATTGATAATGCTGTAACAACAGTAAAAACACCACCGGCAAAACCTGTTGGTTCAAGTGAATTTATCCAAGGATAAGAGGATTCAGGAACATTTTTTAAAAGTTCCTCTTTTACTTCTTGCCATATATTTTCTACTTCGTATGATTCCATATTCAAATTTTAGTATAACAATACTTGTCATGCAAAAATTCTTTTATTTTTTGAAATAACATTTTACATTTTAAATTTTTGTTAAAATTCTTATTATTTTTTTAAAACAAAATAGCAAAAATTATTTTTAGAAGTTTTAGACCATGTGAAAAAGGGAAAAACAAGAATGAATATATCAACTAATTACAACAATTTACAACAAACTGCTATCATGGCTAGAAAAAATCAAGTTAAATCTAACAACTTGCAATCAAATATTCAATCAAATTATCAACATTCACAAAATGTTAGTTTTACAGGTATGGACAATTTAGCAAAATCTTTACGTAAAATGATGTTGTCAAAGCAAGCCAAGAAAGAATTCAAAGAAATGACTGGTTGGGCTGCCGATGTTTTAGGTAAAGATGCTCAAGATGTTCAAAAAAAATTGAATGGCAATACTAAAAGGAAAACTGATTTTTATGCTTTGATGGTGGAAAAATATAATAGAACAAATTTTTATGCCGAAGTAGGAAAAAAAGAAAATCCGGAATTAGTAGATAAGATATTTGATATTGTGGAAAAACCATCTGATGAACATTTCAGATTTGTAGATTCTATTAATCTTCCATTTGCAGAAACAAAAACAGTTTTTGAAAAATTAGAAAATAATCCTAAAAAAATTAATATTGCAGGTACAATTTATAATGATATAAGTGGTATTAGAGTTAATCATAGAGATTCTGGTAATACTGAAAGAACAAAAAGAATTTTTATGGATATGATTAATTCTCCAAATAGAGAAGAATATCTTGCAAATTATGAAATATATAAACCACATATTCATCATAATGCTGAAGATAAAAATGTTATTAAATTATTAGATGAAAAAATTTCTGCAAAATCTTATGATAAAAAGAACGCAAATAATGTTAATGAAGTAAATCGATTATTTACAAGTCTTGTAGAAGTAGGAAAATTTAATAGAGCAGAATTGACTTCTCATTATTCAAAAGAAGCAAATGAATTAGTTAAAACATTAGATGCAAGAATTGCAATAAGACATGGTGTATCAAATAAAGATGCAGATAGTTTAGCAGAGATTTATAAGACAACAACAAAAGATAATGCTGCAGCACGTGGTAAATTTATAGAATCAAATTATTATTTTGGTGCACAAAGAGATAAATATGATGAAAATGAGATTTCAAATATTGGTAAAGTCTTCAAAATGATGGACGAAGATCCTAATATGATGAAATTTATTAATAAGTTAAATAAAAATGGTAGAGGCTTTGGTAAAGCGGAATCATATTTGAAATTAGCAGACCAAGTTGGCACAAAAGTATTAAACAGAGATGCCGATGTTATTGGGGAAACAATAGGAATGAATAGATATCATTCTTATGAAAGTGTAGTGGAACATTATGAACAAAAACCTAAATCAATTTTTGGTCGTGCAATGGATAGTTTAAAAGGTTTGTTCAAGAAAAAAGAAGAACCTGTTGATAATAATATATATTGGACTGGTGAAGATTTAGCCAAAATTGAAAAAGTTGCAGCAGAACAAGATGCTGAAAAAATGAAAAAATCGGTAGATAACATTACTGAAAATGTTTCTATTAAGCCTGCAATGATTGATACAATGTCAAAGGTTGCAAGTGTTGACACATCTGTTGCTGTTAAACCACAGGTAGAAAAACGTGTTGTAAAACATCGTTCATTCTTCAAACCTTATGTACCAAAACAACCATCTGCTAAAAAATTGGTTGTAATTAATGATGTAAATAATATTATTGAAAATAAATTAGGTAAGAATGTATATGCTGATCAATCTAGAGTATATGCAAATAAAGCAACTAAGATGAGATTAAGTATGTTGCCAGAAATCTTTGATTCAATTAAAGAAACGAGAGCAGCAGCAAGAAAAAATGGTACATTCAATAAACGTACTACAGAAAAGAATGAAGATGCACTTGATTTATATCAACGTATAAATGGCAAAAACAAACGTTTAGTAAATTATATGTTGAAAGTAAGAAATGAAGATGGAACAAGAAAATATACAGTAAAAGATATTGTAAATACATTGAGTGAAACTTCAAAAACAGTTCGTCAAGAAAAAATGGCTGCTCCAAAAGATAGACCTTTTAGAGCAAAAGATGAAAAAGCAATGTACGATATTTTAGCAGATGAACAAATAGCAAAATATGGTAAATTGCATCAAGCAAAATCTAAAAAAGTAAATAAGTAACCGAATAAAATTCAATACTATGAAACGAGAAACGACAGATTTTATATCTGTCGTTTCTTACAATTTTAAATATTTTCTTTGATTATGTTTGCTACTTCTTGAGCAGAATATTTATCTGATAGTAATTTTTTTACTTTTCCAAGTTCTTCAATATTTTTATTTCTGTATTCTTCATTATATAAAAGTTTTTCTATTTCTGAAGTAATATTTTTAGTATTTGCTTGTCCTTGAATTATTTCGGGAACAACAATTTTATTTAAAATAATATTTGGTAATGAAACCATTTTTATACATCTTACTAATAGATAGATAAAATAAAATAGCCAAGGACCTTTGTATGAAATAATCATTGGTACTTGATAAAGTGTTGCTTCAAGTGCAACAGTTCCTGATGCTAATATTAAGGCATCAGAAACACTTAAAAGTGCTTGGTTTTCACCTTGTATAATTTTAAATGTTGTATCACCTTTCAAATATTTGTTATAAACTTTGTCTGAAAGATTAGGAGCATGTGAAATTACAAACTGCAAATCAGGGTGTTTTGATTGTAGAAGTTTTGCTGATTTTAAGAATAATTTCATCAAAAATTTAAGTTCAAAAACTCTAGAACCTGGGAAAATAGAAACAAGTTTTTTTGATTTGTCTAAATTGTGTTTTTCAAAAAATTCATTTCTATTTGCTTTTGGTGGAAGTTGTTTAACAAGTGGGTGTCCACAATAGTGAGTATCAATCCCCATTTTTTTATATATATCAACTTCAAATGGAAAAATACAAAGAACTTTATCAATATTTTTCTTAATTGTATTTATTCTCCATTTCCTACTAGCCCAAACTTGTGGTGGAATATAATAGAAAATTTTTAATCCATTCTTCTTTAAAAATTTTGATACACTTAGATTGAATGCACCGTAATCAATCATAAGAACTAAATCAGGTTTATATTCTTTTGTCAAATAATCTACTAATCTTTTGCCTAATAACAAGTGATTGATTATTATTTTAGGACTTAAACCCATGGCAGACATTTTAGAATGATTAGTGAATAATTTTACTCCTGCTTTTTCAAGATTAGAATCGCCAATACCCTCAATTTCTATATCAGGATATTGAGATTTTAGGCATTCAACAACTTTAACAGCATGCATACTGCCTGAATATTCACCTGTTATAATAAACAGTTTTTTCATTATACCGCCATGATTACGATGCCGTGTTTGTCGGCATATTGTATTGTTTTTTCTTGATCTACAATGATTGTTTCATTTGCTTCAACAGCAATTAATTTCGCTTTGTATTTTCTCATTGTTTTGAGAGTTTTTAAACCAATTGCCGGAATATCGAATCGTTTATCTTGCTTTGGTTTAGAAACTTTGATGATACAAGCATCTTTTTTAGCCAATTTGCAACCACGTCTAATACATTTGTCAGTACCTTCGATTGCTTCAACAGCCATAATCATTTTATCTTTAATTACTACCGATTGACCGATGTCAAGTTTACCGGTTTCTTTAGCAAGCCAATAACCATAGTTTACATCTTCAATTTGTTCTTTTGTCGGTTGAGTTTTTCCTAAAACACCAGATGGTATCATTAGATTTTTAATAAAAATTGTTTGGTCAAGTACAGTCACACCAATTTGTTCAAGTTCTTCAATAATCATAAGCATAACTTTGTCATCATTTAATCTTACGGCTTGTTTTAGAAAATCAACGGCTTTGGTATCAAATTTTGGACGTTTTAAAAGAATGCTTTTGCTAACTTTACCTAAGAATGTTAGTTGTTTTATATCTTCGTCAACTAATATTTTTTCAATTTTTTTTGCTTCGCCAGGACAACAAGAATATACTTTAGAACAGTATTTTTTTAATTCTTTATAGTTATCTGATGATAATGAAATACAAATTACTTCAAATCCATTTTCTTTTGCATATTGTGCCATCTTTACAGGTAATAACCCATCACCTGCGATTAATCCTTGTTTTTGATTTAATTCTAGTGTCATACTTTCCCCCAACAAATTTTATTTTAACATAAAATAATCTTTTGTCATTTATATATACAAATTTAAAATAGTATATGTTACTAAATGTTTAGATTAGTGTACAAGATTTATGCTTGTTATAAAATATTTGTATGAACAAAAAGTTATTGATAACAGGTTGTATATTAGCAATGAGTATTGGTGTCGGAATCCAGTTTCCATCTTATGCTGGTTTTCAAGAACATTATACATTAGGACAACAATATTTCTTTAATTCAAGATATTCAAGTGCAATTGATGAATTTAAAAAAGCACTTATGATAAATTTTCTAGATAATTCTGCAAGGATTGGTTTGGTTAATTCTTATCTTGCACGTGGAACTTATTTAGCAAATTATGAAAATAATTTTAAAGCAGCAGCAGATGATTTTAGAAGTGCATTATTTTATTTGAAATATTATGTAGATAGAGATGTTGCAATGAACTCTATTAGTTCAATATCTTCTGCATTTAGTAGTTTACAGTATTGTGAAAAACGATATGGTGCTAATATTTCACCAGAAGGTCATTATAGAATGGCAGAAGAATTAAATAATGCTGGTAATTTCCCTGCTGCAATGTATGAATATGAGCAGATTATTAATGTTGAAAAATATAGAAAAGTTGCAATTCTTAGAATTGCATCAATGATGAAATCAATTAATAATCTTGTTAAATCTTCTGAGTATTATAAATTAGCAATAGAAAATGATGCTAATGATATTTCAGTAAGAATGCGTTATGCAAATGTTTTAGACAAAATGGGCGATACTGTTGGAGCATCTGAACAATATAATTTTGTTTTGGCTCATAGTGAAGATTCACCTGAAATATTATGTGATTTAGAACGTATTTATCAGAAAAAATTGGAAACTGCTCCAAATAATGCTGAATTGTTAGCCGATTTGGGTGCAATCAAGCAAAGACAAGGTAAATATGAAGAGGCTTATAATTATTATCGTCAATCTCAAACAAAACCTGCTAGAAGTGAAGAAACTGCTTTAAATACTCAAATAAATATTGGTACTTTGCTTCAAGCACAAGGTAATTATGATAAAGCGATAGAAACTTATAAAAATATTCTTATTCTTCACCCTCAAAATTACCAAGCAAATTTGTATTTGGCACAATGTTATGAGGCTAAGCCTGATTGTCAAAAATTAGCATTAGAACAATATAAAAAACTTAAACAAATAAAACCTGATAGTGAAGACTATAATAATAAAATAGTAGAATTAACTAGGGCTTCAATGACATCAGAAGATATTTATAATTATGTAAGAAGTAAAGTTAATCCTGAAAAATCATACATAGATAAGTTGTATGATGATGCAATGGAATTGCACGAAAAGAAAGATTATGATTGTGCGATTAAATATTATTCAGCGGTTAAGGAAGCAGATCCTCAAAGAGATGGAGTATATGAAAATTTGGCTATTTGTTATGCTCAAAAAAAAGATTATAACAATGCTGAATCTATATTAACTGAGGCAAAATCAAAATTCCCTAATAATAAAAATATTGCGAAAATTTTGAATGATGTTAAAGAAGATTCTACGGCTGAAATAATTTCTCAAGCATATGATGCATATAATGCTAAAGATTATTCAAAAGCATTAGATTTGTATAATTCTATCCAACCCGCAACTACCGATACTTTGTTAGGTATTGCAGGTGCTTATCAAGGATTGAATCAGAATGATAAAGCATTAGAATATTATCAAAAAGCACTACAATCTTCACCAAATAATTCTGATATAGCATATAGTGTGGGTGCTTTGTATGCTAATGCTGAAAATTATACAGAAGCAAAAAAATATTTTCAACGAGCAGTACAGGTTAATCCATCTAATACAAATGCTAAAGAAGCATTGTTAGATATGAATGAAGTTATAAGTCAAAATAATGTTCAAGATGCAGCAAAATTGGTTGAAGAACAAAAATATGACGAGGCATTATCATTGTTAAATAAGGCATTGACTGATAATCCAAAGAATGCAGATGCATATTATTATAGAGCATCTGTTTATGATGCACAAAACAAACCACAACTTGCAGTTAATGATTATAAAAAATCTTTAGAATTTAATAATAATCAAGATGTTACATATTATTTGATAGCAATTGATTATGATAATATGAATAATCTTACATCTGCACTTGAATATTATAAAAAATTTATCAATGTGTATAAAACAGATGATGAGTATTCTCAATATGTAAAAGCAAGAATACCGGAGATTGAATCAACAATAAAACAAGAAAAATAATTATGGAAGTAAAAGAATTAATAAAATCAAAGGTTTCATTAGCACCAATGGCTGGTATTACAGATTATGTGTTGAGAAGTCTTGTGCGTAAATATTCAAAAACATGTTTGTTAACTTCTGAGATGATTAGTTCTGAAGCCTTAACTCAAGTAAAGGATACAGTTATTACAAAACGTGATGAAAATCATAGTCCTATATCATATCAATTAAGTGGACATAAACCGGAGATGATAGCAAATTGTGCTAAGTATTTGGAGCAGTTTGCAGATATGGTTGATATAAATATGGGTTGTCCTGTAGGTAAAGTTGTTCGTGGCAATGATGGTTGTGCTTTGATGCGTAACCATAGTCTTGCGTATGATATTGTGAAAGCAGTAAAAGAAAAAGTTACAGTTCCTGTTAGTGTAAAATTTAGATTGGGTTATACGGCTAGTGAAATGAATTTCGTTGAGTTTGGTGAATGGATGCAGGAGGCTGGTGCTGATTTTATAACTATTCATGGTCGAACTCGTAATCAAATGTATGCTGGTAATGCTGACTGGAAAAAAATTGCAGAACTGAAAAAGGCAGTTGATGTTCCAGTTTTTGCCAATGGTGATGTTACTTCTATTGAAACAGCAGAAAGATGTATGGAAGAATCAGGTGCTGATGGTGTTGCGATTGGTCGTGCAGCGATTGGTGATGCATCGTTAATTTATCGAGTTGAACATTTCTTTGAAACTGGTGAAAGGTTGCCAGTACCAACATTAGAAGAAAAAATTGCAGATTTCAAAACTCATCTTGATGAAGAAATTGCTTTGAGAGGTGAGAATGTTGGTATCAAATTCGTGAGAAAATTTTACCCATTCTATATAAATGGTGTTAAAAATGCTGCTAAGTATAGAAGCAAACTTGTTGTAATGGATAATTATGATGAAATCTTGAAAACATTAGATTATATTTGTAAAGAAAATTCAGAAGAAATTATTGTTCAAGTATAAGTGCATATTAAAAAACACCTCTTTGTTAAGAAGTGCTTTTTAATCCATAATTTTTCATTCGCCATATAATAAGTTATTCTTTAATTTTGAAGACCAAATAATTCTTGTATAGTTATTTTATCGGTTTTACCTTGAGAATTTGTAAAAGTAATATTTGTTCCATCAAAAGATGTTATTTTATTACCATCTGCTTGAAATTCTTTTAACATATCTTGAAGCATTTTGGTTTGTTCTTCTTTAGATGCGTTTAAAAATTTTATTGAAAAATTTATTTGAGGAGAAATTGCTTGATCTTCAATTTTATCTTGGTATGCATCTGCTTGTTTTTTTACATTGCCTACGACTTCTTCATCGTAATCAATTAATTCGCCATTAGAATTTAATTTGACAAATCCTTCTTGACCATTAGTATTTTTGATTTGTAATGTGATATTACCTTGAGCATCGGTTGTTTCACCTGTAACTTGACAATTATATTCAGAGAATAAACCTTTATACTCATTAATAAGTGATTTTATGTCATTGTTATTGTTATCTTGAACGTTATTTGTTTCATTTGTTTTTGAAACTTCCGAAGTATTTGAAACATCTTGAGTTTTGTTAACATTTACTGCAGAGGTTACTTGTTTAATAGCGTTATTAACTTTATTGTAGAATGCAGATAATGCGTTAGTACCACCATTATTTGCTTCTGTTTGTGACCATTTGTTGTCTTGAGGACTATTGTCATAAGTTGAGAAGATTGATGTTGCTTCTTGTTTGAATTGTGAAACTTGGGAATCATTTAATTTTGTTCCACTAAGAGCATTCATGATACTGTTTGTGAATTGTTGTCTTGTAAACAATGTCTTTTCAGCATCATTTTTAGCCCCAGCACCAGTTGTACCATCTTGGTTTTTCTGTGCTGCAATATCATTATTGAATTTATTGTTAAATTCTATGGACATTTTGCTCTCCTACACATGTAAAGTATTTTTTAATTGTTCGATTTCAGAGTTGTTAAATTTTGTTACATGTCTTAACATGTGTCATGGCAAGGCTTTGCATGATTTAATGAATTGAAAAAGATTGTTTTTGTTAAGTTTAAATAATATGTTCATTTTTTTTAATTGTGAGGTAAAAGAAAGCAATGAACGACAAATCAGTTTAGAAAAATATTATAATAAAATTAATAGATACTTCGGCTAAAGCCTCAGTATGACGCTATTTTCGTCATTCTGAGCAGAGGGAGCAGAGGCACGAACGAATGTGAGAGGTGAAAATTTATAATCAAAAACCAC
>OQVT01000673.1_pt1 | contig 20025 bp, 20 predicted proteins | sample 1691561 | NCBI WGS metagenome assembly OQVT01 (sample SAMN03418260, study PRJEB22391) | human gut metagenome | biome: human-gut; feature: organic feature; material: feces | host: Homo sapiens | place: Tanzania | collected 2013-01 | reverse complement strand
ATGATACCCCGTCGGCGCAGGTGCCGGGCTGCGGGAGCACCTTGCGATCAAGGATCTGCGGGAGCATATCGGGCGGAAAGCCCGCACCGTCGTCCTCTACGGAGATTCGAACCGTTTCGCCCTGACGGGTGATCCCGACCCATATGCGGGTGGCGCCTACGGCATGGTTGACGGCATTTTCTAACAGGTTCAAAATCACCTGCTCCATCAGAGTGGCGTCCATGGGGGCGGTGATGATCTCCTGCGGGCGGCTGACCGTGACCGGCAGAGATCCGGAGCTGCGCCGCAGCTTCATCACGGCGCTATCTACGATCTCCTCGACCACCTCATCGGTACGGTGAAGGCTTACCTTTTCCCCCGCCATGCGGGTGACCGAAAGCATATTTTCGGTAATGCGGGTCAGCCAGCGGGTCTCCCGACGGATCTGCTCCAGCAGGGTGCGGCGCTCCGCTTCGGAAAGCTCCGGCTGCTCCAGCAGCAGGCTGTCAGCGCCTTCGATGGAGGCGAGCGGGGTACGCAGATCGTGCGAGAGCGCCCGCAAAAGATCGGCACGCAGCTTTTCACTTTCGATCTCGTAGCGCAGGCGTTCGGACTGCTTGACCCTTGTGGTAAGGGTACTGATGACAACCGAGACCACCAGCAGCACAATAAAGGTAAGGGGGTAACCGGCGATGCTCATGTCGAAGCTCCAAAACGGATAGGTAAACATGAAGTTGACGCAGAATACCCCGATGACCGAGGCTGCTACACCCCATAAATAGCCGTTGGTGACAAGCGCCACGATAGCGACAGCCAGAACGAAGATGAGAACAGCAAAGGGGTTGTTGTCATCGTGCATCTGCGAAAGGAGGCTGCACACCGCCACGGCAGCGCCGAGAACCAGCACAGTATAGAAAAGATCGTGCCAGAAAGTTTTTTTGGATTCCACGGGCGTTTGATCCTCCTTTGCGATTTGAGTGAAGTCTGCACCTGCACGACATATATTATAGCATCTTTATTTCGCTAAGAAAGCGGAAATTTTCTTCTTTTTCGATGTGGGACAGAATCCTTTCCGAAAAATTAGCAGTACGCTACCGTATAATGATAGCGAAGTAAAAACCCCGTGAGGGACAGGAGGATTTTGACTATGCGTACCAAGGAATACATTGAAGCCCGCAAGGAATTCATCAACTGCATCGTACTCAGCCCCATCTGCCTTTTCGTGCCGCTTATCATTGCATTTACCGAGTGGCTGCCCATCATGCATGCGGAGAAGAGCAAGGCGGCAGGCTGAGAACGCGCCCCGATAAGAACGGCAGTACCGGCGGAACATATTCCAAATAGCGATGCGGAGGTCCTTCGGGAAGAGACTGCCGGAAAGTTATCGTCCATCGCTATGCCGAGATCGACCCAGCCGAGCGTGGAATATCGGGAGTTCCTGATCCGGCATTTTTTCCCTTTATGGGATTGACAATTCATGTGAGACAAAAAGAGCTATCAGACTTTCAAAAAATCTGATAGCTCTTTACTTTTAGATGATTGTAATTTCCATTCCGCTTGGAATTTATACGGCGAAGCATGCAGGTGGTGTAGCTGACCGGGTAATTTATATCCTGAATCAGATTATTATGGCAGTACCGCCGTTCTTTTCAGGTATTTTGATTACACTTATCTTTGGAAAAATATTCCGGCTGTTTACTCCGGGAGGATACGTTTCTTACCAAAAGAATTTCTTGGCATTTCTGGGATATATGTTTTTCCCGGCACTTGCGATTGCATTGCCCAAAGCAGCAATGGCAACAAAGCTTCTTCGAAGCTCGGTAATCGGCGAGGCAAAGCTTGATTATGTGCGGACGGCATATAGCAGGGGAAACAATACCAATCGTGTCCTTTATCGCCATGTTTTGAAAAATGCATTGATTCCGGTTGTAACATTTCTTGGAATGGCACTGGCGGATATGATTGCAGGAAGCATTATTATTGAGCAGGTGTTCAGCATACCAGGGCTGGGAAGAATTCTTCTGACCTCTATTTTTAACCGGGATTATCCGGTCGTTATGGCAGTCATTGTATGTATTGCGGTATTGGTACTTGTTGTAAATATGGTCGTGGATATTATTTATGGACTCATTGATCCGAGAATATCGGTAGAATAAGGGAACCACATCCGGAAATCGGAGCAGATATGAAAAAGAGCAGGAAAAACTACAATTTTATAATTGGTGGTATAATTACAGGCGTAATGCTCCTGTTTATTTTTGTTGGATTTTTTTATACACCATATGGACCGGAAGTAATGGATTCCTCCATGAAATTTGCAAAGGTTTCTTTTGCACATCCGTTTGGATGTGACAATTTCGGAAGGGATATTTTCAGCCGTACCATGAAAGGAGCAGGAACTACGTTTCTTGTTGGTCTTGGAACCGTAGCCATCGGTACGGTTTTTGGAACGTTGATTGGAGCATTTACCGGGTATTTCGGTGGCGTTCTGGATGAGGTTGTTATGCGCGTAATTGATGCAATTTTTGCATTCCCAAGCATTTTGCTGGCTTTGGTTGCAATCTCGCTGTTGGGCAGTGGAACCTACCAGGTTGTGATTGCGCTTGGAATTGCGTTTGTACCAAGTTTTTCCAGAATTGTACGAAGTGAATTTTTGAAATACCGCAATATGGATTATGTAAAAAATGCAAAGTTACAGGGAGCAGGTCATCTGCGCATTATGTTTGTACACATTTTACCAAATACCTTCAGCGTATTGTTATCCTCCATTATGATTGGATTTAACAACGCAGTTCTTGCAGAGGCGGGCATGAGCTTTTTGGGTATTGGTGTGCAGCCACCAAGTCCAAGTCTTGGAAGAATGTTATCCGAAGCACAGGGATTTTTGTTTCGTGCTCCCAATTATGCAATAGGACCAGGACTAGCAATTATATTATTAGTTCTTGGATTCAGCCTTCTGGGTGATGGATTGAAAAAAGAGGATTAGAAATGTCGGAAAAAGTATTGCTGGAAGTAAATGATTTAAATATTGAATTTCACGACCACATTATTCCGGAAACGGTAGTTTATGATTTTGACCTTGTACTTCGGGAAGGAGAAATTGTCGGACTTGTAGGAGAGTCTGGATCAGGAAAGTCTATGAGCGCCCTTGCAATCGCAGGTCTTTTGAGCAGACGTGATATGCGAAAGAAGGGACAGATTCTTTTCGAGGGTCAGGATTTGCTGACATGTGACCGCAGCACATTACGGGCAATTCAGGGAAATAAAATCAGTATGATTTTTCAGGAACCAATGACATCTTTAAATCCGGTAAAACGAATCGGATGGCAGGTAGAGGAATCCCTGCGGATTCATCGGAATATGACAAAGGAAGAACGGTACGAAAGAGTTATTGAAATGCTTCGTAAAGTGGAATTGGATGAGCCGGAGAAGGTTTATCGCCAGTATCCGCATGAATTGTCCGGTGGAATGAGACAACGTGTGATGATTGCTGCAGCCATGATCTGTAATCCGCAGATTTTGATTGCAGATGAGCCGACAACCGCATTGGATGTGACCATACAGGCTCAGATTGTAGAACTTCTGAAACGAATTAACCGTGATAAAAAGACATCGATTCTGTTTATTTCTCATGACCTTAGTCTTGTCAAACAGTTATGTGAGAGGGTACTTGTCATGAAAGGCGGGTATATTGTGGAAGAAGGAAAGGTGGAGGATATTTTTTATCATCCGAAAGAGGAATATACAAAGAACCTGATTGCAGCAATTCCACAGGTAACAAGGAAAGAGAAATAAATGGAAGATCGTATTCTAGCCGTAGAGCATGTATCAGTTTCATATCGAAAAAGCAACCGGACGCCGTTTGCAAAAGACCGGAAAGTGCAGATTTTAAAGGATGTTTCCTTTGAAATGAAAGAAGGAGAAATCCTTGGTCTGGTAGGAGAAAGTGGATGTGGAAAGTCTACTCTTGCCAAGGCGATTTTAAACTTAATTCCTTATACAGGTGAGATTCAGCATTTTTCCCAAAATCCGCAAATGGTTTTTCAGGACCCATATGGTTCATTAAATCCATCCAAAAAAATTGGCTGGATTATGGAGGAGCCACTGCGTCTTGCCAGAGGGACCGAGTTTGCAGGAGAAGGTCATGAAAAGCGTATGGAACGTGTGGCACAGATGCTGAACAAAGTCGGATTGGATGAAAAACTCGCAGAGCGTTATCCAAATCAGCTTTCCGGTGGTCAGCGCCAGCGTGTGTGTATAGGAACCGCTTTGATGCAGAACCCGAAACTTTTAATTGCGGATGAACCCGTATCGGCACTTGATGTAACGATACAGGCACAGGTTCTTGATCTTATGATGAAGCTAAAAGAAGAGATGGGATTATCAATTTTATTTATTTCTCATGACCTCAGAGTTGTATATAAAATGTGCAATCGGGTTATCATTATGAAAGAGGGACAACTGATTGAGAAAGGGGAAGTAGATGATATCTATTTCCATCCCAAAGAGCAATATACGAAAGAATTGTTGAAATCTGCAGGAATTTTTTGAAAAAGGGGTTAATTTCACACGGATTATACCGATATATTTTGTGAAAAAACCGTAAATAATGCGTAAGACTAGTTGCAAAACGGAATTTACTGTAGTAATATATATTATGTAAACGTGTATTGGAAAGGTGGTGAGAGCCGTGGGAATTCAGTTTTATAATGGTTATTTAGGTGTTCCATCCTATCAGAATTATGCAAAACCTGAAATTGCAACTGTAAGTGTTGAAGAAGTACAGAAGCAGGAAGCTGAGAAGAATGCCCAGGAAAGTGCTCTTTCTACTTATACACCAAGTGTTGATAACAGAACAAAGAATGCAGATTTAGAGAATATTTCCCTTACTTTCCAGAAGGATGATACTTTTGATTATATTGGAAGTAACAGTGGTCTGGAAAATCTGGATATGCAGAAGGCAGTTTCTGATATGAAAAAAGATTCTGTATTACAGGAATATCAGTACTTTGTTGGAAGTTCCCAGGGATTATTCCAGAATACCGCAGATGGTATCGTGATTCCGAAGTTCTAAATAATAAAATTAAGAAGCCGATTCACCCCTTGCTATATGGCAAGGGGTTTTGTTATACTATGGAAAAAGAAAAAGGAGTTATGTATGCTACAGCGTTTTTACCCGGACAAATATATATCATCCACGTACTGCATTGATTTTGACCGCCTTTATGAACAGGGATATCGTGGAATTATTTTTGATATTGACAATACTCTGGTGGAACATGGTGCACCCGCGGATGAAAGAAGTATTGCTCTTTTTCAGCATTTGCATGCACTGGGATATCAGACGTTACTTCTGTCCAATAATAAAGAACCCAGGGTAAAAATGTTTCATGACGATGTACATGCTCCGTATATCTTTAAGGCAGGAAAGCCGGGGAAAAACGGATATCTGGAAGCAATGCAGAAAATGGGCACATCTGTTGGCAACACCCTTTTTGTGGGAGACCAGCTTTTTACGGATGTATGGGGAGCCAGAAGAGTAGGCATTTATTCCATTCTTGTGCAGCCGATTGCGAAACATGAAGAAATCCAGATTGTATTAAAACGATATCTGGAAAAAATCGTACTTGCATCTTATCGGAAGGATTGTGAAAAGAGGGGACAACGCTTTTTATATCATGGAGGAGAAGATGAACATTAATGGACATACTGAAATTTGTGGATTGATTGGAAACCCGGTAAAACATACGTTATCTCCGCTGATTCATAATACCCTTTCTGAGTTATGCGGGAAAAATCTTGTTTATGTACCATTTCAGGTAGAAAATGGAAAACTGCAAGATGCCATCCGAGGAGCGGATGCACTAAATCTGCTGGGATTAAATATTACGGTACCTTATAAAAGTGATGTCATTGCAGAGTTGAAGGATATTGATGAGCTTGCAAAAAATATAGGGGCAGTGAACACACTGGTTCGTGTAGAGGGTGGTTATAAAGGATACAATACCGATATGACCGGACTATACCGGGCAATGCAGAGTGATGGCATTGAAATAGAAGGAAAGGATATCGTTATTCTGGGGGCAGGCGGTGCAGCACGTGCTGTTGCCTTTTTGTGTGTATCAAAAGGAGCAGACCGAATTTATCTGTTAAACCGTACGTATGAAAAAGCAGCGGCAATTGCAAAGGAAATTCAGGAAAAAACGAGACAGGACCGAATTGTTCCGATGTTACTTGCAGATTACGAAAAGCTTTCGGGTAAAGATTATATTGTAATCCAGGCAACGAGTGTAGGATTGGCTCCTAATTGCGAAGATGTCGTGATTGCAGATGAAAATTTTTATAAGAAAATAAAATGGGGATATGATTTAATCTATAAACCGTCCCAAACGAGATTTATGAAATTGGTAGAAAAAAATGGGGGACAGGCATTTAACGGATTAAAGATGCTTTTGTATCAGGGGATTATTGCTTACGAATTATGGAATGATGTATCAATATCACAGGAACAGGCGCAGACGGTATATGATGCATTGAAGGAGGCTTGTTATGAGCAATAAAATCGTACTGGTCGGCTTTATGGGGTGCGGAAAAAGCACGATTGGAAAAATGATATCCGAAATGCGGCAGATTCCATTCTGGGATACCGACGAATGGATTGAGCATCAGCAGAAAAAGAGTATTACTGAAATTTTTCACACCGATGGGGAAGAGCGGTTTCGGGAAATGGAAACGGAATGTCTGGAACATTTTCAGCAGGAAACAGGAAACCTTGTGCTGGCGACTGGCGGGGGACTCCCGGAAGGGGGAAGCAACCCCACATTTTCGCGATGGCGGGGAGAAAAGAACAGAAAAATGTTAAAAGACCTGGGAACGGTTTTTTATCTGAGTGTAACTCCGCAGGAAGTTTTTCAACGGTTACGTCAGGACACGACAAGACCTCTTTTGCAGGTAGAAAATCCGATGGAAGAAATCCGGCGGCTGATGGAACGGCGTGAAGCTTATTATGCTCAATGTGCCGATTACCGTGTGGAGGTATCGGATAGAACAAAAGAAGAGATTGTTGAAGAAATTCTTGAAAAATACGAAAGAGGAGAAGCAAAATGAAAATTTTGATTATTAACGGACCAAATCTGAACTTTTTGGGAATTCGTGAAAAAGGGATTTATGGAGTAAAGACGTATGATGATTTGCTTCAAATGATTGCTGAAAAAGGGGAACAGCTCCAGATTCAGACAGAGGTTTTTCAGAGCAATCATGAGGGAGCAATCATCGACCGAATCCAGGATGCCTATTTTGACGGAACCGAAGGAATTGTAATTAATCCGGGCGCATTTACACATTACAGCTATGCCATCCGGGATGCACTTGCAAGTGTTTCCATGCCTAAAATAGAGATTCATATTTCAGATATAACGAGTCGCGAAGAGTTCCGAAAAATATCCGTTACGGCACCGGTCTGCAACGAACAGATTTATGGTCACGGACTGGAAGGATACCTCGAAGCAATGGAAAAAGTTCTGAATCTCATAAGAAAGGGTTGAAAAATCTGTTTTTTTATATTAAACTGTAAAAGAATTATAACGTGAAAATTTTAGGAGGAATATTTTTATGATTTCTGCAGGTGATTTCAGAAATGGTATTACTATTGAGCTGGATAACAATGTTTACCAGATTATCGAGTTTCAGCATGTTAAACCTGGTAAAGGAGCAGCTTTTGTTAGAACCAAGCTGAAAAACATCAAGAGTGGCGGCGTAGTGGAAAAAACTTTCAGACCTACTGAGAAGTGTCCACAGGCACGTATTGATAGAAAAGATATGCAGTACTTATATTCAGATGGTGATCTGTATAACTTTATGGATGTTGAAACATATGATCAGATTGCATTAAATCAGGAAACTGTTGGAGATGCTCTTAAGTTTGTAAAAGAGAACGAGATGGTTAAGGTTTGTTCTCATAATGGCAATGTATTTGCAATTGAACCGCCATTGTTCGTAGAACTTGAGATTATTGATACAGAGCCCGGATTCAAGGGTGATACAGCAACAGGAGCAACAAAGCCGGCAACCGTAGAGACCGGAGCTTCCGTAAACGTACCTCTTTTTGTTGAAATGCATGATGTAATTAAGATTGATACAAGAACAGGCGAATATCTTTCCCGTGTTTAATCAGTCTTAAGATATGTAACATTAATCAATAGGACAAGCTTAGAGACAGCGATAATAACATCGTTGTCTCTTTTTGATTTACAAAGTACGATAAGAGGATGCGGACTTCTTTGTTACGATAACATCAACAGTTGTTTCAAAGAAAGGAAAACATATCTATGGAATTCACATCATTTTTAAATCTTATTATTCAAAGCGTTCAGCAAAAATTTGGAGAAGGCTACGAGATTTTTTCACAAAGTGTTACAAAAAACAATGGAATTGAGCGAACCGGAATTGTTGCAAAAAAAGAAAATATAAATTCGTTTCCGACAATTTATATGAACGAATACTATAAAGAAAACATAACGGAAGAGGAATGCGAACAGATTGCGGAGATGGTGTATCAGCGTATGAAAGACGCAGAAATGTCAGAATCTGTTGACATGTCTGCATTTACCGACTTTCGAAAAGCAAGAAAGCATGTGGCATATAAACTGATTAATACCGAAAGAAATAAGGAGCTTTTAAAAGAGACTCCGCACCGGGAGTTTTTTAATTTGTCTATGGTGTATTTTTATCTCCTTCCGGACGAGGCGTTTGACGGAAGGGCAACCATACTAATCAAGGACAGTCATATGAAGGTATGGAAAATTACCGAAGAAGAATTGTATGAAACTGCTTATGAAAACACACCGGAGCTTCTGCCATCCAGGATTGACAGTATGGAAGAACTTATGAAGGACTTGTACCAGGATGACCTTTTGCAGGAAACAGTTCCCATGTTCGTGCTGACAAATTCACAAAAGCTGTTTGGAGCCGCATGTATGCTGTATCCGGGAGAACTGAAATCGTTTGCAAGATTATTGGAAAGTAACCTTTATGTACTGCCCAGCTCTGTTCATGAAATTATTCTTGTGCCGGAGCGGAAAGATGTAAAAAAAGAAGTCCTTTTACGGGTAGTGATGGAAATTAACCGCAGTGATGTGACCGAAGAAGAGTTTCTGGCAGATTCTGTATATTTTTATAATAAAAAGGAAGAGTCACTTTATTTACTAGACAATTTCTAAGTCTTATGATAATATAGTCAAAGTGATGTAACAATTTTGTAATAAATCATTTGCACCCGTAGTCTAACGGATAGAACGGAGGCCTCCGACGCCTTTAATGCAGGTTCGATTCCTGTCGGGTGCATTTACATCACTTTGATTATTAGTAAAGGAAGGTTTTTATGAATCAGACAAGTCAGGACAAAATGCAGAAGCTGAAAGATAAAATTCTTACAGCGAAAGACTGGATTTTAGACCACAGAAAAATCGTAATGCCAGGTGTCCTTATTGTATGCGTTCTTATCACCGTATTTATAGCGATTAATGCAAACAAAAAGGAGGCGCTGGAAAAGGAAGCAGAAGCAGCCGCAGCAGTAGCAGCCCAGAACCAGGAAGAAGCAAGTGTTGAAGCACCGGAATTTGAACTGGAAGAAAATGCATATCCCGAAGTCAATAATGTTGTGAGAGCTTATTATGATGCACAGGCAGCCGGCGATATGGAAACCATTTCAAAATTGAATACGTATTTAAATGATATAGAAAAAATCCGTGTTGAGGAACTGAGTAAATATATTGAGTCATATCCGGAACTGAATGTTTACACGAAACCGGGACTTACCGAAAACAGTTATGTTGCATATGTTTGTTCCGAAGTAAAGTTCTATGATGTGGATAAGACGATTGCAGGTATGCAGACGTATTATATTGCACAGGATGAAAACGGAAATTATTTTATCAATGACGGAACGTATGATGATGAAATTTATAACTACATTAAGGAAGTAACACTTCAGGATGATGTAGTGGATTTGAATAACAAGGTGGTAGTTGCTTATAATGACCTTCTTGCAGAGGATGAAGAGCTGAGCGAGTTTGTTGCTTATCTGAAAGAAAAAATCAACGAAGACGTTGGTGAAATTCTTGCAAATGCAGAACAGCCGGCAGAAGAAGAACAACCACAGGAAGAGACCGTAGAAGAGGAAACACCTACGCAGACAACAATTCTTGCAAAAGCAACAGATGTAGTAAACATCCGTACCTCTGACAGTGAGCAGGCTGAAAAGGTTGGAAAAGCACAGGTTGGACAGGAATTTACCGTTTTAGAGCAGAAAGAAAACGGTTGGAGCAAGGTTTCTTATGATGGAAAAGATGCCTATATTAAGAGTGAGTTTCTGGAAGTAGTATCGGAAGAAACCGTGCCGGTAGAAAACGAAGAGACACAGGAAGAAAACACAGATACAAATGCAACGGAGGAAACTACATCCGTAGCATCAACCGGTAAAACGGCTGGAGATAAGGTAAAAGCCAAAGAAAGTGTTCGAATTCGTAAGAGTGCAAGCACTGATTCCGAAATCCTTGGAAATGCATACAAGGGTGATACATTTGAGCTTGTTATGGAACAGGCAGATGGCTGGTCCAAAATAAAATACAAAGGTAAAGACGCTTATATCAAAACAGAGTTTTTGGAGTAAGAGAGAATATGTTTGGAGATTTTAATGTTGGAATCATAGGAACCGGCAATATTGCAGGTGTTATGGCAAAAACCATCAGTAAGATGAAAAATGTGAGAGTTTATGCTGTCGCATCCAGACAAAAGGTTCGTGCAGATATTTTTGCAGGAAAATATGGATGCAAAAAAGCATATGGCTCCTATGAAGAGTTGGTTTCTGATAAAAAGGTAGATTTGATTTACGTTGCAACGCCACATTCAGAGCATTATGCAAACGTTAAGCTTTGTCTTGAGGCAGGGAAACCGGTTCTTTGCGAAAAAGCATTTACATTAAATGCTGCACAGGCAGAGGAGCTTGTCCGTCTGGCACAGGAAAAGCAGGTATTACTTGCAGAGGCAATGTGGACACGCTATATGCCTATGCTTACAACAATACGTGAAGTCATTGGAAGTGGAGCAATTGGGGAACCAAGAACACTGACAGCGAATCTCGGATATGCCATTAGCGGAAAAGAACGTATGACAAATCTTTCACTGGGGGGTGGTACACTTCTTGACCTGGGAGTATATACGATTAATTTTGCATTAATGATTTTTGGAAATAATATCAGCAATATTTTTTCCAGCGCAACATTTACGGAAACGGGTGTGGATGAGCAGAATGCGGTTTCCATACAGTTTTATGATGGTAAGGTTGCTAATCTGAACAGTTCCATGGTGTCATTAAGTGACCGTAAGGGAGTCATTTATGGTACAACAGGTTTTGTTGTAGTTGAGAATATCAATAATTTTGAAAGCGTTTCTGTATACGACAAAAATTATACATGCATGGCAACTTATAAATGTCCTAAACAGATTTCCGGATATGAATATGAAGTACAAGCATGTATCGACGCTATTCAGAATAAAGAAATCGAATGTGTACAAATGCCGCACAGTGAAACGTTACGCGTAATGCGAATTATGGATACCATCCGGGGACAATGGAATATGAAATATCCATGCGAAAGTGCCTGCGAAGTACCGGTTCCGGAAGTGGAAGCAAAAACAGACACAGAGGAAGCAGCAGAAATAGTAGAATCTGTGGCAGAAATAGAAGTAGTGGAAGAACCTGCAGAAGAGATGCTGGATACAGAACAGACACAGGACGAAGCATAATCGAATAAAAAACAATTTTATGGATAGTATAATACAGAGTGAAGATTTTCACTCTGTATTTTTTTTGAACAATTTATGGAATAAGAGATGTATGGAGATTGGAGGGTATAAAATGAAGAGCGATGACAGGCAGGTGCTGCGCGAAGTACAAAAAAATACACAGATGGCAATGCAGGCAATTGAAACGATTAACAATAAAATTTATGATGATACCTTATCTGCCCAGGTAACAAGGGACAGTATGCGGTATGCGGATATTTATAATAAGGCAACCGATGAATTGTTGAAGGGAAAAGCAGAAAGCTACCGGGAAACAGGTTATCAGGAGATGATGCTGAAAGGCGCCATCAAAGCAAATACCATGATGAACTCCAGTACCAGCCATATCGCAGAACTTCTGATTCAGGGGACAAACCGAGGATTGACGGATATGTGGAAGATTATGAATCATTGTGAAAATGCAGGAAAAATGTCTGTGGAAATAGCAAAAGAACTGATGGACTTTGAAGAGAAAAGCATTGAAAAGCTAAAAGAATATTTATAAAAAAATGTATGCAAAAATACTTGTCAAGCAAAAAAAACTGATATATAATAATCAACAGATTTGGTTTTTTGTATAGAGTGTTATTTGAATTGTATACAAGAATACCGTGCCACAAGAATACTTTTTAAAGGAGGACATGAAAATGTCATATGTTGATGAAGTCTATCAGATGGTCGTAGAAAAGAATCCAGCACAGCCAGAATTTCATCAGGCTGTAAAAGAAGTTCTGGAATCTCTCAGAGTTGTTATTGAAGCAAACGAAGAAGCATATCGTAAGGATGCTTTATTAGAGAGAATTGTTACTCCGGAAAGACAGTTATTATTCAGAGTTCCCTGGGTAGATGATAAGGGACAGGTTCAGGTAAATAATGCATACCGTGTACAGTTCAACAGTGCAATTGGACCATACAAGGGTGGTTTAAGATTACATCCTTCAGTAAACCTTGGTATTATTAAATTCCTTGGATTTGAGCAGATTTTCAAAAATTCTCTTACCGGTCTTCCAATCGGTGGTGGTAAGGGTGGTTCTGATTTTGATCCTAAGGGAAAATCAGACAGAGAAGTAATGGCATTCTGCCAGAGCTTCATGACAGAGCTTCACAAATATATTGGAGCAGATACCGATGTTCCTGCTGGTGATATTGGTACAGGAGCAAGAGAAATCGGATATATGTATGGACAGTATAAGAGACTTACCGGTCTTTATGAAGGCGTTTTAACCGGAAAGGGATTAACTTATGGTGGTTCCCTTGCAAGAACAGAAGCAACCGGTTATGGTTTGTTATATTTAACAGAAGAAATGTTAAAGTGCAATGGAAAAGACATCAAGGGCAAGACTGTTGCAGTTTCCGGAGCAGGAAATGTTGCAATCTATGCAATTCAGAAGGCACAGCAGCTTGGTGCTAAGCCGGTAACCTGTTCTGATTCTACCGGATGGATTTATGATCCGGAAGGAATTGATGTAGATTTACTTAAGGAAATTAAGGAAGTAAAACGTGCACGTCTTACCGAATATGCAGCTGCAAGACCATCTGCTCAGTATCATGACAAGAAAGCAGAAGGAACCAATCAGTGGTCTATCAAGGTTGATATTGCTCTTCCTTGTGCAACACAGAACGAATTGAATCTGGAAGACGCAAAGACACTTGTTGCAAATGGTGTATTTGCAGTAGCAGAAGGTGCAAACATGCCTACTACAATGGAAGCAACTGAATACCTCCAGGAGAACGGCGTACTGTTCTGTCCTGGTAAGGCATCCAACGCAGGTGGTGTTGCTACTTCCGCATTAGAGATGAGCCAGAACTCTGAAAGATTAAGCTGGACTTTCGAAGAAGTTGACAGCAAGCTTAAGAACATCATGGTAAACATCTTCCATAACCTGGATGATGCAGCTAAGAAGTATGGCATGGAAGGCAACTATGTAGCAGGTGCCAACATCGCAGGCTTCTTAAAAGTTGCAGATGCTATGACTGCTCAGGGTATTGTATAGAAGTTCATAAAAAGTCCCGGAAACATGATGTTTCCGGGATTTTTTTATTGTCAGAATATTCATGTCATGGGAGAAAATAGGTGTTCACAGACGTACGTGAGCGACAAGTGAGCGACAGGTGAGCTACGAGTGAGCGACAAGGGAAGAGAGAAATAGAGATTAAGCGTTTATACGGAAGCTGTAAAATTCTACGTTGAATTTTACAGCTTTTTCGTATAATATATATGTAAGATGAAAAAACTATATCAAAGAAAGGAAATTAATTTTATGCCAAATATATTACCTGTATCAGATTTAAGAAACTATAATGAAGTATTGAAAAATTGTCAGATTGGGGAGCCGGTATTTTTAACTAAGAACGGAAGAGGTAAGTTTGTAGTTATGGATATTGAAGATTACGAGCGTGAAAAAGCGGAGAAGAAGCTGCTTATGAAGTTGAAGGAGGCAGAAGAAGCAGTTAAGGAGGAAAGCTCTTGGATGAGTTTGGATGAATTAAAGAAATCTGTCGGAGTATAGTTTATGATGAAATTGCGAATTAACCCTATTGTTGCAGAGGATTTGAAAAGCATAAAAGAGTATATTGCTGAAGATAATGAAGAAATGGCAGTAAAGACCATTCAGGAGGTGTATGCTCAAATTGAGAATATACAACAATTTCCGTACATGGGAGCTGACCTTACAAAAAGGGTTAGCTTTCAAACGGATTATAAATATGCAATTTGTGGAAATTATGTTGTGTTGTATAAGATTGGGAATGAGTATGTAGAGATTTACCGGGTGGTGAATCGGTATCAGGATATTACGAAGATATTTTAGATAAAATGGCTTAACAATTATTGGGATTGACGTATTATGTCGTCGGAGGGATCAATGACAATACAGGAGAGAATAGTTGAATTATTGGAAAAAGAGATAGATGATAAATCTCAAAGCTTATGGAGAGTATGTAAAGAAATAGTAAATAACATTATTCAACATAATAAACTTATTATTTCGCAAATGAGTAATTATGATATTCATGATCAAGAACATAGTGAAAAGGTCTTGGAAATAATAGAAAATGTTATAGGAAATAAGATAGAAGAGTTATCTTTTTATGAATTAGTATTAATATATATGTCTGCATATTTGCATGATTCTGCAATGGCTATGCCTAAGTGGGAATATGATTTACTTAAAGCGGTAGAGGGAACGGAAGATTATTATGATAATACATTGGAATTTCGAATTTGTAATGATTATAAGCCTGTACATAAATTTTCAGAAGCACTACTTATTATACAGAAAAATAAGAAAAAATTATTTGATTATGAAATAGCAAAAAACTATGTATGCGCAAGGGAAACAGAAGAGAAAATAATAACTTCTTTGGCAGAACTCATGTGTTCATATGAAGAATTTAGAAATGGTTATGTAGATGATTTGAATAAATGTAAAACTTCAGTTCCAGAGTACATCAACATGAGTAAGATGATAAGGAGCGAGTTTATAAGGCAGACTCATCACATTCGTTCTGTAGATAATGTTTTTGCTTTAAAGAAAAAAATCAGTACAGCAATAGGTGATATTTATTCAAATAATTTTGTAGAAGATTTGGCAAATATATGCAGATGTCATGGGGAAGATTTGGAATGTATATTTGAGTTACAGTCCCAAAGGAAAGATTGGAAAGGTGAAAATTCAAATATTCAATTTGTTGCAGCTTTATTAAGATTAGGTGATGTTATTCATTTCGATTCTAGTAGAGCACCATTATCGTTATTTGCAGAAAAGCAAATTACTGATGAAACAAGTTTTAAACATTGGAATGCTAAATTTCAAGAACTGAGTTTCGAGTTCTATTGTGATAATAGTAATACAAAGATTAAGTATATGGCATTTTGTAAAGAACCTGAAACGTATTATTTTATTCAGGATTATTTGGATTGGGTTGATAATGAAATAGATAATTATTACATATTAAAAAATAAATGGGAGGTCAATAGAATTATTGATTTTGAAAAATATAACTTGTCATTGGGAGGACAAGTTGAGAGAAGTGAGGTGAAATATGATAAGGATAGTTTCATTCCAAATAAAGATATGAAATTTGTGTTGAATCAAGCGAAGATATTAGAATTATTGATGGGTGTTCAATTATATAAGGATAAATATTTGTGTATAAGGGAGATTTATCAAAATGCCTTAGATGCATCAAAATGTATGAAAGCATTTAATAAAAAAAATGGAAAGAATGAAAATTTGAATATTGAATTTGGCATCGGAGCAGAAATGATTCATGGTAGAGAGCAAAAGTATATTTATTGTTTAGATCATGGTACTGGAATGAATTCATATATCATAAATAATTATTTGTTGCATATTGGAAATTCATATTACAAATCAAAAGACTTTGCTAAGAAAAATACAGATTGGGGATATGATGTTAAACCTACTTCACAATTTGGTATTGGAATATTGTCTGGCTATATGTTGGCAGATAAAATAGAAATAACGACTACCTATTATGAAGGGAACGACCCAACGCTGAGTTTTGTTTTGGAAGGGACAAGTGAACATTTTTATTATATAAAGCCGAGAAGAATAGATGAAGAACAAATTGGTACACATGGTACATTGGTTAAATTATATTTAAAACCCCAGTATGAAGAAAATATTAATGTAAAATATATTGATAAGCTACCGATTGCATTAATGGTATCAAATCCAGAGGAAATATGTGATGCAAATCTACTAAATGGAAATTTATTCTATATTTTGAGTAAACATATAGGTATTAGTCATACAGATATTCCTATTGTGATAAGCGATGAAGATAATCAGAAAAGGGAAATTTTTTATAGTAATATAATCTTTGATCAAAGGGATTATGCTGGGATATGTAAAGAAGATGTAGAGAAGTTATGGAGTGAATATTATTACTTAGATGGAAGTCTAAATCCTTATAAAAAAATGATTGAAAAAAGAGAATTTATTGATGATTATGTTATTAAGGTTGTAGGTGAAAATTTGGAGATATATTCACACATTGCGTTACCACGAAAGGGTATTGGAGAGTATGAACTAAAAATTTTTGATTTTTGTCATTTTTTAGGCAAAAGAGAAAACAGTATTTTTGTGGATGGAATATTAGTAAGTAAAACAAACGGAATAATGGGTGAAATTACAGAAATACTAGGTGATGATATTATAAGACATAGCGTACTAAACTATTTTGGAAGTAAGCGACCTGTTTTATCTGTTGATAGAAACTCATGCGTAAAAATGCCAGATATGGAAGAAGAATTAAATGCTATAAGGGAGTTGTTTATTGATGAACTCAAGAATATTATTATGCAACATATCGCAAAAGAAAAAATTGTAACATTAGATGATGAATTATCAATGATTTGGGATATAGTGGTTAGAACATTTCCGTCATTATCAGGAATGTTCTTAAAAGAGTTAAGTTCTTCTGATATTTCGGGATTAAAATTTGATGATATATTTATGAAGGAAAACAAGTATACATTAAAGGAGTTTTTTTCAAAAGATGAGATAGAACTTAAAAATGTAGATTTTACCCAATATCGGGAAGTGACACGTCAGGTTTTGCTTGGAAGGATAATGAATGCGGATGCTATCGCAGTGGATAGCATTGACGTTGGGATTAAAGGTGGTGAATACGAAGAGTTTCCATATGCAAGGAATATGCATAATTATGATAGGTTGTCATTGTGTTCAATGATAATAAAAGCAGATACATGGAATGGTATATATAAGGAATATGATTTGGTAAATACATTGTGGCCTATTGTAAATCCGCATTTGTTTGGTCATCTTATTGATGAATATGAAATAAAAAATATTACAAGCAGAAGTAAAACTATAAGTGGTACTGGGAACAGTTTGCAGGGGATAGCGGCACTTGATCCAGTAATGATTCATCCTTTCTATGGCATAAGTTCTAAGGAAAATGGCTTTTTTAGAGAAAAGGAATGTTATGTTGGAGAATTTGATAATATAGAAAAGCATTATTGGCTCTTTGAATTAACAGATCGTGGGGAAATAACAAAGGAGCGGAACGTTGAACCAGTATTATTTGCATATATTGCTCCCAGACAATTAAATTTGAAAGAACAAAAACGACTTGCAGAATTTGAAGAAACAGATCCTAAATATGTAAAGGGAGTAAAGGAAGGATGGAGTATATTATTCTTTGGAGCCATTCAGAAGTATGTTATTTGTTCTGGAATTGTGGATAGAAAAACTATTGTACAGCAGGTTCCAAAAAGTTACAAAGAAATGAAACCGGAAATAAAGTATGTATTTACAGACGGAAACAGTGTTTTTGAGTAAATGATTAAAATGCAAGTCCTCTAATCTCATAATGAAGTTAGAGGATTTTGCATTTAAGAATAAATTAACTTATTTAATACAATTTTTTCTGCAGCCGACCAGCAGATTATTTCTAAATTTACCATCACTAATGACAAAGATGGCTTTGAACAACTGCTTACTGCTCTTAATTCTCTCTCCAATCCTGAGGATATAAAAATAGGGTTTGAATCAACTGCCCATTATGCCCTCAATCTTGAACTCTTCCTTGAGAATGCCCACCACAGCTTCATGGAAGTTAATCCAGTTCTCATCAAGGAATACAAAAAGTCTACAACTTTAAGGCGAACCAAAACCGATTCTGTTGACTGCGAATCAATAGCCCGGTGGTTAATGACCGTTGAGTACAAACCCCATTCAAAAGGATTTTACCACGCTTATTCCCTAAAGTCACTAACTCGTTTGCGTGACAGGCTAATTCGTCAGCGTTCTTTTTATCTTGTTAAGATAACTAATGTTTTAGACCATACCTTTCCGGAATTTAAACCATTCTTCAATGAACGGCTTTCTAAAACAGCCTTGTATCTTCTTGAAAACTACGGCTCCGCTGAAAAAATGGCTCGTATGAACTCTGCTTCCTACGATAAACTCCGCTGTATTTCCAGAGGTAAGTTTTCTATCCAGCAGTTCCTTCGTCTTAAAGAGCTTGCTGCTAACACTGTCGGTGTCAATAATTCTATATTTGATTTAGAATTAAACACTTTATTGACACTATACAAATCTCTTTCCGATGAAATAAACACTTTGGAAACTGAGATTATTAAACTTATCGAAGAAGTACATCCTCACTATATGTCTATCCCTGGTATCGGCCCCATTTCAGCCGCTGTTATTTACGCTGAATACGGTGATATATCCAACTTTTCCAATCCCGGTCAGATGCTTGCATTTGCCGGAATTGAACCCGGAATAAACGATTCTGGAACAGAATCCCACGGTGGACGAATGGTAAAACACGGTTCTTCACAACTCCGTTACGTTCTTCTTAACGCCTGCTTGCCCTTAATACGTTTTGACTTAACCTTTGCAACTTATTATGCAAAGAAACGTGCAGAAGGCAAGAAACACAGGGTAGCGATTACTCACGTAGCAAAGAAACTGATTAGAGTCATCTATGCATTGGAGAGGCAGGATATAGACTTTAACGCTCAGAAACTACGCTAATATCTACCTTACATATATTTATCTGTTCCATCTGAAATACGGTGTTTTCAGATGGTCTGTTAAAATTACCCATTTTTAGGTCACAAATGTTTTTCAAAAAACACTTGACTATTTATAGTTTGTCACCTCCATTAATTAAGGAAATCGTCATCTTCATCAGATGCGAAATCAGACTCAGCACTTGCCTTACCACCAAGAGGCTCACCGTCACGAATCTTCTGCAGATTGTTAAGTCCACAGGCGATACCCTTGTTACCGGAGCTGTTGAATGCATAGAAGCTGATGCTGGCACGACCATACACACCAGAGTAAACCTCGGAGCGAGTAAGGATCGGATTACGATCTGCATCCACGATGCCAGGAGCAGAGGTTGCATTGGCATTTACGAAATAAGCATTGGCGTAGGCCGGATCGTCCGGACGCTCCATGTCGCCATCACGAAGCGGAATCTTGATGACAGAGAGGGCAGGTACAGACTTGCCATTGCCTTTGAGCTTGGCCTCGCCCTCCTTGTAAGCGGCCTCAATGGCAGCTTCAATCTTGGCGATGGTCTTGGTATCAGACTTCGGAATAATCAGAGATACGCTGTACTTCGGTGTACCTCCATTGATGGATTTCGGCTCCCAGACGTTGGCATAAGACCAACGAGTGTCAGGACCAGTGATTA
>OQVT01000672.1_pt1 | contig 20027 bp, 18 predicted proteins | sample 1691561 | NCBI WGS metagenome assembly OQVT01 (sample SAMN03418260, study PRJEB22391) | human gut metagenome | biome: human-gut; feature: organic feature; material: feces | host: Homo sapiens | place: Tanzania | collected 2013-01 | reverse complement strand
ATATGGAATCACCCGATTCGCTTCTTCAACGTTCCGTAATAATCCGTAACGAGAAAAAATACTTACCCGAAACCGCAAGCACCGACAAAACGAAGAAGTACGTCGTTTGTTGGGACCCCGCCGTTCAACACGATAACAGCATTGTTTTGATTGGCGAAATTTACCGTGATGAAAAGGTTGGTTTAAAAGGAAGATTAGTAAATTGCTTTAATCTTATCGAACCTGCCAAACCAGGCGGAGGAGAAAGGCAACCACTTCGAATGCCAGACCAGATCGCTTGGGTTCGTAAGTTTTTGCGCGATTACAACAACGCGGAGAACCACGAATACACAAATGTGACGCTTCGAATGGACTCAGGTTCAGGCGCGGGCGGTAAAAGTATACCAGATTACTTGATGGCGTCTTACACAGACGAAAACGGTGTCAGACATGTCGGTGTTTACGACAGCAAATTCAACCCCGATGTCGATGACATTGGAACGTCGTATCAAAACATGCACAGAGATAAATTCCCCGAAGCGGTAGATTGCTTGCAAGCGGTAGACCCGCGTAGATACAGAACTGAGATGTTTAGCGCGTTGACTTCGATGATTACGCAAGATTACATTGAGTTCCCGCCATCGCTTCCTTCGCGTGGGGAAATCGAAAATGAAGACGGTTCGGTATATAAGCTGTCATTAGAAGAAACCCGTGCGTTACTTGAATTCGATCTCTTAAAAGACGAAGCGGTGAGAATGCAACAAACGAGAGTGACGACGGGTGAAGTGAAATACGCAATGCCAAGCGGCAAAGACCACGACGATAGAGTGTATTGCCTTGCTCTTTTTGCCTCTTATTTGGCAAATATGCGTCAAGCGGAAAACCGTGCATCTGAAAATAACAACACAAGTGAATTTGCCGATTATATAATGAGCCGTATTAGAGAAGGCGAAGGCAAAAAGACTCAAAACCCGTTCGCGGGTAAATCGAACCCGTTCGCGGGTAAAAAGTGGTGAAAGGAAATAGAAGATGATTGGAAAATTAGTAGTAGATTACGAAGAAGTAAGTTTGGGAGATTTGTTGGAATTTTTAACTGATAGAGGTGTTGAGAATATTCCAGAGAATGGGGATATTTTACTATGGGAGGATGCATTTTATAATACCTCATGGGAAAAAAGTAATGACGAAACATTTGTAACGTTGGATTATTACAATGAAGATGATAATAGAGTAATGCCAACCCTGTTACGGTACAATGGGAAAGAAAAGACTGTTGTTATACCGGAAGGAGTGGAGGTTATTGGAGGTGCAAAAATACTAGAAGAAAAATGTCGTTATCAGGTGGATGAAGTTTTTTTGCCGAATACGGTAACTAAGTTACGGGGAAACATATTTAAGGGTCAGAGCCATTTAACAATTTATATGCCGGATAGCGTAGAGAAGATACGTGGGAATTATAGTGGTATAGGGAAAATTGTAACGATAGCAGGAAGTCGTGCGGAGAATTATGCAAAAGAGAATAACGTACCTGTCGAATCATTAAGTGAGGAAGAATTCTGGTCACGCTATCCGGAAAGTGCGAAAGAAGAATAACCAAATCAATAGAAAACAAACCATATGAGGAAGATATGATGAATGAAAATCACCAGGAAAAACCAGAAAAGAGAAAAATAAATAAGAAATGGTATGCTTTAATTATAAGTGTAGTGGTACTGATTATTTTATACTGTATTCCAATATTCCGCCCAATATATCTGTGACATAACCGATTTTGTCCCTATGATGTCCTATTAGAAGGATTTCATGTCTATTAATTAATCATCATAGCTGTCCAGAAGCAATTAAGAATTCATGATGTTAATTAATAGGCACTTGCAAAATTTTGTCGAATTAAGAATACGAATAAATCTTGTAAAATCAATATAATAATATAACGCACTCTTAGTAACAAAATGTTGCAAAAGAGTGCGTTTTTGTAAAAGCTTTACTATAAATGAAATGGTAAGGGTTTTTAAAAAATTTAGTTTTACAAGCGGTATTTCAGACATAGAAATTTTTCTTTCGACATTTCTGTTAATGAAGAAAGATAGTTGCTCCATAAAATTGTCAAAGTGTACACGGAAATCGTAGGAGTGGAATTTTTCGATATAGTTGAAAATAAGGTAAACATCGAGAGCGCAACAACGGAATGCAGAATGGAACATTTATTTCCAGAGCAATATCCTGTATTGACAGAAATGAGAAATGGTGGCCTCTATTTCCAAAATGGATAGAGGTCTTTTTCTTTTATGAAATTTTAAGAAAAATTTTGCGGATGCTTCATTTCTTTTTATGGAATAATTAAAGGAGCTGTGCTACAATTAATGACGATATGTAACGGATGAGAAGAGGAGAATAAGACAACAATTATGAGAGTGGGATTTGATAATGAGAAATATCTGAAAATGCAGTCAGAGCATATTCGGGAAAGAATTAGTCAGTTTGGGGACAAGCTTTACATGGAATTTGGCGGTAAATTGTTTGATGATTTTCATGCATCAAGAGTTTTACCGGGATTTGAACCGGATAGTAAGCTTCGGATGTTGATGAAACTGTCTGACCGCGCAGAGATTGTTATAGTTATAAATGCAGCAGATATTGAGAAGAATAAAGTACGTGGAGATCTTGGAATTACTTATGATGTAGATGTACAGCGTTTGATTAAGGAATTTGAAAGCAGAGGACTTTATGTGGGAAGTGTTGTACTGACACACTATACCGGTCAGGCTGCTGCAGATGCATTTAAGGCAAAGCTGGAGAAGCAGGGGAGAAAGGTTTATCTTCACTACATCATTGAAGGATATCCTTCTAATATTGCAAAGATTGTCAGTGAAGAGGGCTTTGGAAAGAATGATTATATCGAAACGACCCGCCCACTCGTTGTAGTTACAGCACCGGGACCAGGAAGTGGCAAAATGGCAACCTGTCTGTCACAGCTCTATCATGACAGTAAGCGTGGCATCAAATCAGGATATGCAAAATATGAAACATTTCCAATTTGGAACATTCCATTGAAGCATCCAATCAATCTCGCTTATGAAGCAGCAACAGCAGATTTAAATGATGTTAATATGATTGATCCGTTCCATTTGGAGGCATATGGACAGACTACAGTAAATTATAATAGAGATATTGAGATATTCCCTGTATTAAGTGCTATTTTTGAGGGAATTTATGGGGAAAGTATTTACAAATCTCCGACAGATATGGGAGTGAATATGGCAGGTAACTGCATTATTGATGATGATGCCTGCTGTGAGGCCTCCAATATGGAAATTATCCGTCGTTACTATACCGCATTAAATGGCGTAGTAAATGATAAGGCAACTGAGAACGAAGTATATAAAATCGAGCTGATTATGAATCAGGCTAAGATTAGTCCGAGTGACCGTAAGGTAATCGTTGCTGCGAATGAGCGTGCAGAGAAGCTTGGCGTACCAACAGCGGCAATTGAATTGCAGGACGGAACCATTATTACATCAAAGACCTCGGATCTGTTAGGTGCATCAGCAGCATTGCTGCTCAATGCCTTAAAATATCTTGGTGGCGTTGAACATGACACACACCTGATTTCTCCGGAAGCCATTGAACCGATTCAGAAATTGAAGATTAAATACTTAGGAGGAAAAAATCCCCGTCTTCATACGGATGAAGTCCTTATCGCACTTTCCATTTCGGCTCTAAATGACAAAAATGCAAAGATTGCATTGGAGCAGATTCCGAAGTTAAAAGGATGTCAGGTACACACATCCGTAATGCTTTCGGATGTCGATATTAAGATATTCAAAAAGTTAGGAGTAGATTTAACGAGCGAACCGAGAAAGGAACGCGCGTAAGGAAAGAGGAGTCTAAATGAACGACCAGAATTTGAACCAATATGACAACGGACAAGGCAATAACAATGGACCGTCAGGCAACAATAACGGAAATAACGGGGGACCTTCCAAGAACCCCAAGAAACAAAGCATTATTATGTTTATTATTGCGGCACTTATTTCTCTGTTGCTTGTGAGTGCATTTATGAATTTCATGTCAGGCTCTTCCGAGAAGGAGATTACCTATAATGAATTTATAACAATGCTGGAAGAAAATAAGGTTGCATCCGTTACGATTGATTCAGACCGCATTTACATTCAGCCCAAAATTGAAGAAAGCAAACAGAATCCATTGTCATATCTGTATGGAATGAGTCCGAGTGTAAGCTATTATACAGGTAAGATAGAAGATAATGATACGCTTACCAATCGTTTGCTGGAATATAAGGATGTTGAGGTAAAGGGAAGAGTATCCGATGGTTCGGGAGCGATTCTCGGCTTTCTGTTATCATATGTATTTCCGTTTCTGCTCATGTGGGTATTGCTGAGCTTCCTGTTCCGTAAGGTAAGCAAGGGCGGTGGCCCAATGGGTGTAGGAAAAAGCAATGCCAAGGTTTATGTACAGAAAGAAACCGGTATAACCTTTAAAGATGTTGCCGGAGAAGATGAGGCGAAGGAATCCCTACAGGAGGTAGTGGATTTCCTGCATAATCCTATGAAATATGCATCCATCGGTGCAAAACTCCCAAAAGGAGCATTGTTGGTAGGACCTCCCGGAACCGGTAAAACCTTATTGGCAAAGGCAGTAGCAGGAGAAGCGAAAGTACCGTTTTTCTCATTATCCGGTTCGGATTTTATTGAATTGTATGTTGGTGTCGGAGCATCGCGTGTACGTGATTTGTTTAAAGAGGCAACAAAAAATGCACCATGTATTATCTTTATTGATGAAATTGATGCGATTGGTAGAAGTCGTGACAGTAAATATGGCGGTGGAAACGAAGAGCGTGAGCAGACATTAAACCAGCTGCTTTCCGAAATGGATGGTTTTGATACCTCAAAGGGTATTCTTGTTCTTGGTGCAACGAACCGTCCGGAAATTCTGGACAAAGCATTACTTCGTCCGGGACGTTTTGACCGGAGAATTATTGTAGATAAGCCGGATTTAAAGGGCCGTGTTGAGATTTTGAAAGTACACGCAAAGGATGTACATTTGGATGAAAGCGTAGATCTGGATGCGATTGCACTTGCAACAAGTGGTGCAGTTGGTGCAGATTTGGCAAATATGATTAATGAAGCAGCCATTATGGCAGTTCAGAAGGGCAGACAGTACGTAACCCAGAAGGATTTATTTGCAGCAGTAGAGCAGGTACTGGTTGGTAAAGAAAAGAAAGACCGGATTATGAGTAAAGAAGAACGTAAGATTGTTTCTTATCATGAGGTTGGTCATGCATTGATTAGCGCATTGCAGAAAAACTCTGAACCGGTACAGAAAATTACCATTGTTCCCAGAACGATGGGAGCTTTGGGATATGTAATGCATGTTCCGGAGGAAGAGAAATATCTTCAGACGAAGGAAGAACTTCACGATCGACTGGTTAGTCTTTTGGGTGGACGTGCCGCAGAAGAGATTGTTTTTGGAAACGTAACAACCGGTGCGGCAAATGATATTGAGCAGGCAACAAACATTGCAACCAATATGATTACCCGTTTTGGTATGAGTGACCGTTTCGGACTTATGGGACTTGCAACCGTTGAGAGTGAGTATCTGGGTGGCGGTGCAAAGCTTACCTGTAGTGACCGGACGGCAGCAGACGTGGATACGGAAGTCATGAATCTTCTGAAGCAATGCTATGAAGAGGCAAAAGAAATGCTTGCTGGAAATCGGGAACTGATGGATAAGCTGGCAGCACATCTGATTGAGAAGGAAACGATCAGCGGTAAAGAATTCATGAAGATTTACCGTGCAGAAAAAGGAATTCCGGAACCGGAAGAAGATGATACGGCTTCTGAAAAGAAGGAAACTTCAGAGAATACCGCGTCAGAAAGTGCCAAAGAAGAAACAGTTACCTCAGATGAAGTGAAAGAGGAAACATCTGACGAAAATGCAGCACCACAGGAAACAATTTCTCAGGAAGTGTCATCACAGACAACATCTGAACCGGAGACTTCGCAGTCTGTTTCCAGAGGAAGATTTTCAAATGTGCCTGCGGATAAAGAATAAAGGAAAAGAAAACTCGGATTAATGGGAGAAATGTGTGTTTGATTTTCAGGAAGAATTAAAAAAACTTCCGCACAGCCCGGGAGTATATATTATGCATGATAGTCGTGATACGATTATCTATGTCGGAAAAGCAATAGACCTGCACAATCGTGTCAGGTCTTATTTTCGTAAAATCGTAGGACGCGGTCCGCAGATTGACAAGATGGTATCGCTGATTGCACGATTTGAATATATTGTAACCGATTCAGAACTGGAGGCGCTTGTTCTTGAAAATAATCTGATTAAAGAGCATAGTCCCAAATACAATACCATGCTAAAGGATGATAAAACATATCCTTATATCAAGGTTACGGTAGGAGAAGACTATCCAAGAGTAATGCTCAGCCGGCAGATGAAGAAAGACCATTCCAGATATTTTGGACCTTATACAAATGTGACAGCGGTAAAAGATACGATTGAATTAATAAATAAGTTGTATCAGCTTCGTACCTGTAACCGGAATCTGCCGAGAGATTTCGGAGTAGACCGTCCATGCCTGAATTATCATATTCATCAGTGTGTAGCGCCCTGTCAGGGAAACATTTCCAGGGAAGAGTATGGAGAAAGAGTAAAATCGGCGCTTAGTTTTCTGAATGGAAATTATCAGGATGTTTTGAAAGATTTGGTTGCAAAAATGCAGGAAGCCTCGGAAAATCTGGAGTATGAGGAAGCAATTCGTTACCGTGATTTATATAATAATGTGAAACAGATATCAGAGAAGCAGAAAATTACAGATTTCGATGGAGAAGATAAGGATGTTATTGCACTTGCTTCACAAGAGCAGGATGCAGTGGTTCAGGTTTTCTTTGTTCGTGGGGGCAGATTGATTGGAAGAGAACATTTTTACATGACACATGTGTTACAGACGCCTCCGCAAGAAATTTTGCAAAACTTTGTAAAACAGTTTTATGCAGGAACGCCGTTTATTCCAAGAGAAATCATGCTTCCGGAGGAAATTGAAGACAGAGAGCTGATTGAGCAGTGGCTGACCAAACGAAAAGGGAGCCGTGTTTATGTAAAAATTCCGAAAATCGGCTCAAAAGAAAAGCTGGTAGAGCTTGCCGCCAAGAATGCAGAGTTGATTTTGAGCAAAGATAAAGAGCGGATTCGACGGGAAGAAGGTAGAACGATTGGCGCAGTAAAGGAAATTGCCAATTTGCTTCAGTTAGAGAATATTTACCGCATGGAGGCATATGATATTTCCAATATCAGTGGATTTGCTAATGTAGGCTCCATGGTAGTTTTTGAAAAAGGGAAGCCGAAGAGAAGTGATTATCGTAAGTTTAAAATAAAAACGGTGTCGGGCCCCGATGATTATGCCTGCATGAGAGAGGTTCTTACCAGAAGATTTCTGCATGGCATGGAGGAGCAGAAAGAATTAAAAGAAAAAGAGAAGGATGAAGAGCTGGGAAGTTTTACAAAATTTCCGGATTTATTATTGATGGATGGTGGAAAAGGACAGGTAAATATTGCACTTCAGGTTCTTGAGGAATTACATTTGAATATTCCGGTATGCGGAATGGTAAAGGACGACCACCATAATACAAGAGGACTTTATTTTCAAAATGAAGAGATTCCGATTGACCGTCATAGTGAAGGATTTAAGCTGATTACGAGAATTCAGGATGAAGCCCATCGGTTTGCGATAGAGTTTCACCGATCACTGCGTTCCAAAGCACAGGTAAAATCGGTTCTGGATGAAATTCCGGGCGTTGGTCCTGCCAGGAGAAAAGCATTGATGAGACATTTCCGTTCCATTGATGAAGTGAAGCAGGCAGATGTGGATTTGCTAATGGAAGTGGAAGGAATGAACCGCCCTACGGCACAGGGAATCTACGAATTCTTTCATTCACAAACATAATATAGTATGTTACAATAATCAAAGACACTTTGGAAAAGGAGTTATGGGTATGGCAAGCGTAAAACTTGAGAGTATTGTGGAAAAATTAAAGCTGGAAAATCTGACACCTGAAATTGATATTTCCAAAATTAAAATCAAACAACCGGATATTAACCGTCCGGCATTACAGATGGCTGGTTATTTTGAACACTTTGAGGAAACAAGATTACAGGTAATCGGTTTTGTGGAATATACGTATATGGAGGGCTTACCAAAAGCACGGCAGAAGGAAATTTTTACAAGACTGCTTTCTTATGATATACCGGCAATTATCTTTAGCAGAGAGTTACAGCCGAATCCATTGTTTAAAGAAATTGCGCTAGAACATAACATCCCATTGTTTTCTACCAAGAAAGCAACATCTGCATTTATGGCAGAGATTATTCGTTGGCTGAATGTCATGCTGGCACCCTGTATTTCTGTTCACGGGGTATTGGTAGACGTCTTTGGTGAAGGTGTACTGATTACCGGTGAGAGTGGAATTGGTAAATCAGAAGCAGCTCTGGAGCTGATAAAGAGAGGACACCGTCTTGTTACGGATGATGCGGTAGAAATCCGAAAAGTTTCGGATGATACGCTTGTTGGTTCTGCTCCGGATATTACAAAGCACTTTATTGAGTTGCGTGGTATTGGTATTATTGATGTTAAGACGTTGTTTGGTGTGTCCAGTGTTAAAGATACGCAGAACATTGATTTGGTAATCCGTCTGGAAGACTGGGACAAAGAAAAGGAATATGACCGTCTGGGTCTGGAAGAGGAATATACAGAATACCTCGGAAATAAGGTAGTATGTCATAACATTCCGATTCGCCCGGGACGTAATCTTGCCGTTATCTGTGAATCGGCAGCAATCAATCACCGTCAGAAAAAGATGGGATACAATGCGGCACAGGAGCTTTACCGCAGAGTACAGGAATCTTTGACCAGAAGACGTGATGAGGATGATGAAGACTAAATAGAGAAGTACAAAATTTAGGAATAAAACACAAAAAGAATAATAAAAATAAAGAGAGGTATTACAGATAATGAGTCAGTATGTTTTTGGAGTAGATATTGGAGGAACAACCGTAAAACTTGGATTATTTGATGGCGAGGGAAATCTGCTTGAAAAATGGGAAATTCCAACTCGAAAAGAGAATGATGGAAGCAAAATTCTTCCGGATGTTGCCGAGAGTATTGAAAAGAAAATCAAAGAAAAGAATATAGAACGCAAGGATGTTGTGGGTGTTGGTGTAGGAGCACCGGGACCGATTGATGTAGAAGGAACCGTGCATAAGGCAGCAAACCTCGGTTGGGGGGAATTCAGTATTCGGGATACCTTAAATGGTATTCTTCAGCTTCCGGTTATGGCAGGAAATGATGCAAATGTTGCCGCCCTTGGAGAAATGTGGCGAGGCGGCGGCAAGGGAGCACAGAATCTGATTGTTGTTACACTTGGAACCGGTGTAGGCGGTGGAATTATTATCAACGGTAAAATGCTTACCGGAGCAACCGGAGCCGGTGGAGAAATCGGTCATATTCATGTGGAAGATGATGAAACAGAAGTTTGCGGATGCGGAAATAAGGGCTGTCTGGAGCAATATACATCTGCAACAGGTGTTACCAGACTTGCAAAACGTAAATTGGCAGCCAGCGAAAAAGACAGTGTTTTACGTAAGGGACCTATTTCAGCCAAAACAGTTTTTGACGCTGTAAAAGCAAAAGATGAACTTGCAATGGAAATCGCACAGGAATTCGGATACTATCTTGGAAGAGAACTTGCGGCAATTGCAACGGTAGTAAATCCGGAAGCAATTGTTATCGGAGGAGGCGTTTCCAAGGCAGGAGAAGTTTTGATTGACTATTTGAAGCCATATTATGACAAGTACGTTTTCCATAGTAACAAAAATGTAAAATTTGCACTTGCAACATTGGGAAATGATGCCGGTATCTATGGCGCAGCTAAATTAGTATTAGATCTTTAAAATGGCAGGTAACGGCGTGAAATTTTTAGACTCAGCAATTTATCAGTATATATGTGAACATATTCCGGAAGAAGATATTTTATTGAATGAGCCCATGAGCCGTCATACGACATTCCGTGTGGGTGGCGAGGCAAAAGCACTTTTGAAAATAAAAAGTGAAGAACAGCTATTGACGTTGATTCCCTATTTTCAGAAGACGGGCACAGAATATTTCATAATTGGAAATGGAAGTAATCTGCTGGTTGGAGATAAAGGATACCAGGGAATTATTCTTCAGATTGCCGGTAATATGAAAGATATTACCGTTGATGGTACAACAATGACGGTAAAAGCCGGATGCTTAATGTCAGAGGTTGCAAGAGCTGCATGTGAGCACGGACTTACCGGTTTTGAATTTGCCTCCGGAATTCCGGGAACTATCGGTGGCGGCGTAGTGATGAATGCCGGCGCGTACGATGGTGAAATGAAACAGGTAGTGGAATGGGTTCGTGTCATGAATTCGGATGGTGAAATTCTTGAACTGTCGAATGATGATATGGAATTTTCCTATCGCAATAGTGTAATCAAAAACCGGAAGTTTGTTGTTTTACAGGTGAAATTGTCTTTGCAGGAGGGAAACCGGGAAGAAATTCATGCCAGAATGGCAGAATTGAACCGGAGACGCAGAGAAAAACAACCATTGGAATATCCGAGTGCCGGCAGTACCTTTAAACGTCCCGAAGGATATTATGCAGGAAAGCTGATTATGGATGCCGGGTTACGCGGTTACTCCATTGGGGGCGCCGGTGTTTCGGAAAAGCATTGTGGATTTGTGATTAATAAGGGAAAAGCTACCGCAGCAGATGTGGCAGAAGTAATACAGGAAGTACAGGAAAGAATTAAAAAGAAATTTGGAGTGACGCTGGAAACAGAAGTTATTTTTCTTGGAGATTTTTAATATGCGTTTTGTGGTTGTAACAGGAATGAGCGGCGGAGGAAAAAGTACGGCACTCCGTATGTTGGAGGACGCAGGTTTTTACTGTGTAGATAATCTTCCGGTTCCGTTAATTGAAAAATTCGTAGAATTGATTGCCATGCCGAACAGCGAAGTGACAAAAGTGGCTTTGGGGCTTGATGTGCGTGCGGACCAGCCGTTTGAAGATGCACGAAAGGCGCTTCAGACACTTCGGGAAAACGGCTATCCTTTTGAGATTTTATTTCTGGATGCCGGGGATGCGGAGCTTTTGAAGCGCTATAAGGAAACCAGACGGGTTCACCCGTTGTCTTCCATTGGCAGAATTGAAGATGGAATTCACATGGAACGTGAAATTCTGAAAGGAATACGGGAAGAGTCCGACTATGTGATTGATACTTCAAGACTTTTGACAAGAGAGTTAAAGGAAGAACTTAACCGGATTTTTGTGGAAAATGAGAAATACAATAATCTTATGGTTACGATTCTCTCCTTTGGATTTAAATATGGGGTTCCGGCTGATGTGGACTTGCTGTTTGATGTGAGATTTTTGCCGAATCCGTTTTATATTGAAGAACTACGCCATAAAACGGGGAATGAAAAGGAAGTACAGGATTATGTATTCAGCTTCCCGGAGGCACATATTTTTATTGATAAATTAATGGATATGCTTCAATTTCTGATTCCCAATTATGTGAAAGAGGGAAAGAATCAACTGGTTATCGGAATCGGTTGTACCGGAGGGAAACATCGAAGCGTAACCCTGGCAAACAGTCTGTATGAGCAGCTGAAAAATCAGGGCGATTATGGATTGAAGATGTTACATCGTGATTTGGGACAGACGATATAGAGGATTTTTTTATGTCATTTTCATCACAGGTAAAAGAAGAACTGGAAAAGGTCATTCCGTCTTCCAGACATTGTAAGCTGGCAGAATATCAGGCACTCGCGATTTTTGGCTACGAAAGAAAATACTTTACATTGTGGAAAAAAAACATTATGATAAATGAGTGCGTGGACAAGGTGGTTCAAAATCCTTTGATTTTGAAGCAGAATTGCTGTAAAAGAGCCTTTTTACGCGGTGCATTTCTTTGTGTCGGTTCGATGAGTGACCCAAACAAAGCATATCATTTGGAATTTGTTTGTGAAATAGAAGAACAGGCAGAAATGCTGCAGGAACTGATTGCTCATTTTGATTTGGAAACAAAAATCATTTGCAGAAAAAATCATTATGTAGTATATATGAAAGAAGGTTCTGCAATTGTAGACCTCTTGAATGTAATCGGAGCGAGAATTTCTCTGATGAATCTGGAAAACCTTCGGGTTGAAAAAGAAGTGCGCAATTCTGTGAACCGTAAAGTAAATTGTGAAGCGGCAAACATTTCAAAAACGGTACATGCCGCCAGCAAGCAGATTGAGGATATTATTTATATTCAGAAACATTATGGAATGCAGAATCTGCCGGAGCAACTGCGTGAAATGGCAGAAGTGCGTTTGGAACATCCGGAGAGTTCTTTACAGGAGTTGGGAAGATACCTTAATCCGCCGGTTGGTAAATCCGGCGTCAATCATAGATTACGCAAATTGAGTGAACTCGCTGAAAGGATTAGGGTGTAAAGGAGGAGACAAAACATTATGATGGAAAAGTCTATTAAAATTCAATTAACCGGTGGATTGGAAGCAAGACCAATTGCCATGCTTGTACAGGTAGCGAGTCAGTATGACAGTTCTGTATATCTTGAAACAGAAGGCAAAAAGGTAAATGCAAAAAGCATTATGGGTATGATGAGCCTTGCACTTGGAGAAGGAGCCGAAGTAAAAATCGTTACAGACGGTCCCGACGAAGAGCAGGCAATGGCAGGTATGGAAGATTACCTGAGCAATTCCGAAACAAAATAAAAAGACATGAAGAAGGGCTGTTTTATTGTCATCTATGGCAATACTATGGCTCTTTTTTGATAAAAATAATTCTTACTTTAGAGGAAAAACGCTATGGACAAAAAGAAAATGTTATTTGTTTATAATCCTAAAGCAGGAAAAGAAAAAATTCGGAGCAATCTCCTTGATATTATTGATACGTTTGCAAAGGCAGGATATGAAGTTACTGCATATCCGACCCAGTTTGCCGGAGATGGCATAAAGGCGGTTACCGGCAGAAAAAAAGATTATTATGATATGATTGCCTGTTGTGGCGGGGATGGAACACTTGATGAAGTGGTAACGGGGATGATGCAGTGTGAGGAACGCATTCCCATCGGTTATGTACCTGCCGGAAGCACAAATGATTTCGCAGGAAGTCTTCGGATTCCGCGAAATATGTCGGCTGCTGCGGATGTTGTTGTGTGGGGAAAACCGTTCGCATGTGATGTGGGTGTGTTTAATGATGACTATTTTGTGTATATTGCGGCATTTGGTCTGTTTACCGAAGTTTCCTATGCAACAAGACAGGATATGAAAAATGTACTTGGTCATATGGCATATCTGCTGGAGGGAGTCAAAAGCCTTTCCAACATAAAATCCTATCATTTGCATATCAAATGTGCAGAACTCGATGTAGAGGATGATTTTTTGTATGGAATGATTACAAACTCCACTTCAGTCGGTGGTTTTAAGAATATTACAGGAAAAAATGTACGTCTGGATGATGGAAAATTTGAAGTTACCCTGATTAAAAGACCGACAAATCCATTGGAAATCAATCAGATTATGGCTTCTCTTTTGAACCGGAACATCAGCACAGAGAGTATGTATTGCTTCAAAACACAGGAAATGGAGATAATTTCAGAGGAAGAAATTCCATGGACTCTGGATGGAGAATTTGGTGGAAATCATCAGAATGTGCATATAAAAAATGAAAAAGAAGCCTTACAGATAAAAGTCCCGTAAAGAATTTTCAATTTTTGGTTTTCATTTCCAGGCGAATCGGTTATAATATGTAACGTCTAGGATATTATAATTTTATATAAAGAAAGGATGATAAAAAAATGCCATTAGTAACAACAAAAGAAATGTTCAAGAAGGCATATGATGGCGGATACGCTATCGGAGCTTTCAACGTAAACAACATGGAAATCGTACAAGGTATTACAGAAGCTGCTGGCGAATTAAACAGCCCTGTTATTCTTCAGGTATCTAAAGGAGCTCGTGCATATGCAAATCATACTTACCTTGTAAAATTAGTAGAAGCAGCAGTTATTGAGAATCCTCAGATTCCAATCGCTCTTCACTTAGACCATGGTGATAGCTTTGAATTATGTAAGTCCTGTATCGATGGCGGATTTACTTCCGTTATGATCGATGCTTCTTCAAAGTCCTTTGAAGACAACATCGCTCTTACCAAGCAGGTTGTTGAGTATGCACATGCTCACGGCGTAGTAGTAGAAGCTGAATTAGGTACTCTTGCAGGTATCGAAGATGAAGTAGTTGTAGAAGCTGGTAAAGAAGCTTATACCCGCCCGGAAGAAGTTGAAGAGTTCGTTGACAGAACAGGATGTGACTCTCTTGCAATCGCAATCGGAACTTCTCATGGTGCTTACAAGTTTACAGCTGCTCAGTGTACACGTAATGCAGATGGAATTCTTGTTCCACCTCCACTTCGTTTCGACGTTTTGGAAGAATGTATTAAGAGATTACCTGGATTCCCTATCGTACTTCATGGTTCTTCTTCTGTTCCTCAGGAATTTGTTAAGATGGTTAACCAGTACGGTGGAAATATGCCGGATGCAGTTGGTATTCCGGAAGAACAGCTTCGTAAGGCTGCTGAACTTGCTGTATGTAAGATTAATATCGACTCCGATATCCGTCTTGCTATGACAGGTAACATCCGTAAGTACTTTGCAGAACATCCGGATCATTTCGATCCTCGTCAGTACTTAAAGCCAGCTCGTCAGGCTGTTAAGGATATGGTTGCTCATAAGATTCTTCATGTTCTTGGTTCTGACGGAAAGGCTTAAATATTACGGTAAATAAGCAAAAATTAAAGTGGAAGCTTCGGCTTCCACTTTTTGTGTGTTCATAATTTGTTTACAAATTATTTCAAAAATCTTCATTTACGTATCATCCTTTAGACATTTTCCCATCCTATACTAAGAGCATAAGATACAGAACAAATAAAAAAGCTTACAACAAAGTAATTGATTTATTAATAACTTTTTCATAATAAATGCCAAGCAAAACCAGTTTTGCTTGGCATCCTCCCTTTTTAGGGGTCTTTATACACTTAATACTTTTCCGGTTCAGGATATTCCACACCAAATGTTTCAACAGTAACGGTTTTCATGCGCTGGTCTTCGAGAGGACGGTCGCTGTAATCCGTTGCAGTTTCTGCAATTTTGTTTACAACATCCATTCCTTCGATGATTTTTCCAAATGCAGCATAGGAACCATCCAGATGTGGAGAGTTTTTATGCATAATAAAGAATTGTGAACCTGCGGAGTTTGGCATCATGCTTCTTGCCATAGAGAGAACACCTTCGGTATGCTTTAAATCATTTTTGAAGCCGTTCTGTGCAAATTCACCCTTGATGCTGTATCCGGGACCACCCATGCCGGTTCCTTCCGGGTCACCGCCCTGAATCATAAATCCACGAATGACTCTGTGGAAAATTAAACCATCATAGAAATTTTTCTGAATTAGGCTAATAAAATTATTTACGGAAATCGGTGCAATTTCAGGATAAAGCTCTGCTTTCATGACATCTCCGTTTTCCATGGTAAAAGTGACAATTGGATTTTGTGCCATAAGATACATTCCTTTCATTTAAGAATAAAATAAAATTACGTTTTCTATTGTAACATAGGAAAGCGGGGACTTCCAGTATTTCATGTATGGCAAAGGTAACGGATATGTGGAACGTTACGGATAAGAACCTGCTCCATTGGCTGAAATCCGAGCCGCGTCAACAAACGAATGGAATTTTTATTCCCGGGATGGACAAATGCCTGTACTTCGGGGAAAAATAACTCTTCTTTGGCATACGTAAGGATGGCACGGCAAATTTCATAAGTGAACCCCTGATGCTGGAAGTTAATGTCTGTAACAAATCCAAGTTCCGGAAGTTCATAACCTTCACGGACACTCAGACCGGCACGACCGATGACGCTTCCGGTGGAACGATGGATGACCGTCCAGAATCCAAATCCATAAAAACCGTAAATTTTCTCAATATAGTTTTTTAAATAAGCACATTCTTCGTCACGCTCCGGAAATAAATTTTCCATATATTCTGTTATGGCAGGATGTTCGTATATCTTATAAAATGCATCAATATCATCCAGCGTGCTCTCCCGTAAAATCAGATTGGAAGTACGCAGAATTTCCCAGGGAAGACCGGCAAGACGCCGATATGCTTTTTCATAAGAGTCATATGTCAGGGCAAACAGATCCTCTACCGCATACGGAGTGGCAGAAAAATCCTCGGAACGGTTTTGGGAATGATATAATGCAATCGTAAAAAATCCCTCTTTTATGAGATGATTTAACGCATCGGAAGAATCGGTAATGAGGAGCGTTGTGGAAATATCTCCGATGGAGAAAGAAGACATTTTTGAAACGGGTATCATAACCAGTTGAAGAGCTTCTGGCTGAGGACAGCTCTCACGTATAGCGTCAAAAAGAATGCTTTCATTTGCGTGCACTTCCTGGTAAAAAGTGTCTGTAAGAAAAAACAGTATTGTTGTCAACATAGGGAACCTCATATTTTTGTTAAATGACCTGTCAATAGTTTACCACAAAATGGGAAAATCCGCTTGTATGAATTGACATCACACGCCCTTTTGGATAGAATTAAATATATATGCATATTAGCGGGAAATTACAGAAAATTGCAACGTAATGACAAGATACGAATATGCATGGAAAGGAACATCATGGGCAATAAAGGAAAATATTACATTACAACAGCCATTGCATATACGTCAGGAAAACCTCATATCGGAAACAGTTATGAAATCGTGTTAGCTGACAGTATTGCCAGATTTAAAAGAAAAGATGGCTATGATGTGTTCTTCCAGACAGGAACGGATGAACATGGACAGAAGATTGAATTAAAAGCACAGGAGGCAGGAATTACCCCGAAACAGTTTGTGGACGGAACCGCAGGAACTATTCGCAAAATATGGGATTTGATGAATACCTCTTATGATAAATTTATCAGAACGACGGATGAAGACCATGAAAAGCAGGTGCAGAAAATTTTTAAGAAGCTGTATCAGCAGGGAGATATTTATAAAAGCGCTTACGAAGGAATGTACTGCACTCCTTGTGAGTCGTTCTGGACAGAATCACAGCTCAAGGACGGAAAATGTCCGGACTGCGGAAGAGAAGTAAAACCGGCAAAGGAAGAAGCATATTTCTTTAAAATGAGCAAGTATGCGGATCGGTTAATTGAGCATATTAATACACATCCGGAGTTTATTCAGCCGGTTTCCCGTAAGAATGAAATGATGAATAACTTCCTGCTTCCGGGACTCCAGGATTTGTGTGTATCCAGAACGTCTTTCAAGTGGGGAATCCCGGTTGATTTTGATGAGAAACATGTCATTTATGTATGGCTGGATGCACTTACGAATTACATTACCGGAATTGGTTATGATTGTGAAGGAGAGAGCTCGGAACAGTACAAAAAGTTATGGCCGGCAGACCTTCATCTGATTGGAAAAGATATTATCCGTTTCCATACCATTTACTGGCCGATTTTCCTGATGGCACTTGGAGAACCACTGCCAAAGCAGGTATTTGGACATCCATGGCTTTTGATGAACAATGATAAGATGAGTAAGTCTAAGGGAAATGTTATTTATGCAGATGATCTGGTAGACTTTTTCGGAGTAGATGCAGTCCGCTATTATGTACTTCATGAGATGCCATTTGATAACGATGGAAATATTACCTGGGAACTTGTAACGGAACGTACGAATGCAGAACTGGCGAATACGCTTGGAAACCTTGTAAACCGTACTGTCTCCATGAGTAATAAATATTTCGGCGGCGTTGTTACTGACAAAAAGGCAGCAGAACCGGTTGACGATGATTTGAAAGCAGTTGTTACAGGTACGTTTGCAAAAGTATCTGCCAAGATGGATGAGCTTCGTGTGGCAGATGCAATTACAGAAATTTTTGCATTATTTAAGAGATGCAATAAATATATCGATGAAACAGAACCATGGGTACTTGCTAAGGATGAAGCCAAGAAAGACCGTCTGGCTACCGTGCTTTATAATCTCGTGGAGAGCATTTGCATCGGAGCTTCTCTGTTAGAGCCTTTTATGCCGGAAACAGCAGAAAAAATCGTAAAACAGCTGAATACTTCTTTGAGAAGCTTTGAAGACTGCGAGAAGTTTGGTTTGTATGAAAGTGGCAAAAAGGTAACAGAAACACCGGAAATCTTATTTGCAAGACAGAAGGTGGAAGAGGTTATGGAAAAAGTTACAGCAATGTATGAAGCCCGCAATCCGAAAGAAGAGAAGAAAGAAGATCAGAAGGTGATTGATATAGAGCCAAAAGAAGAAATCTCTTATGATGACTTTGCAAAAATGCAGTTCCAGGTAGGAGAAATTATTGCCTGTGAAGAAGTACCAAAGTCCAAAAAGCTTCTTTGCTCCAAGGTTCGTATTGGAAGCCAGGTAAAACAGATTGTATCCGGAATTAAACAGCATTACAGCGCCGAAGAAATGGTGGGGAAAAAGGTTATGGTGCTCGTAAACTTAAAGCCGGCAACACTTGCAGGGGTAGTTTCAGAAGGAATGCTTCTTTGCGCAGAGGATGAAGATGGAAAACTGGCATTGATGGTTCCGGAAAAGGAAATGACGACAGGAGCAGAAATCTGCTAACGGATTTCAAAACAACAGCAAAAACATATGGGGAAGGCTTATGGTAAAAAAAGAAGAATTTTTATTTGATTCAAGGGATGGAAAAACAAAAATTCATGCAGTTCGCTGGATACCGGAAGGGAAAATCTGCTGTATTCTGCAGATTGTGCATGGAATGGCAGAATATGTGGAACGCTATGAAGAGCTTGCAGAGTATTTTGCCGAAAAGGGTATCATGGTCACAGGAGAGGACCATCTGGGACATGGTAAAAGTGTTCCGGAAAACGGAACGTATGGATATTTTTGTGAACAGGACCCGGGCACGGTTGTTGTGCGGGATGTACATCGTCTCAAAAAAATGAATCAGGAAGAGTACCCGGGAATTCCTTATGTGATACTTGGTCATAGCATGGGTTCTTTTATTCTTCGGAATTATTTGTTCCGCTATGGAAATGGAATTCAGGGTGCGATTGTGTGCGGCACCGGTTCACAGCCTCAGGCTTTAGTAAAGCTTTGCCTGGGGATCGAGTGGATTCAGAGACTTTTTCTTGGCTCCAGGCATGTAGCCAAAATGATTGATCGAATGGCATTTGGTGCTTACAATAAAAAGATTCCGAATCCAAAGACTTCCTATGACTGGTTGTGTACCGACGAGAAGGTAGTACAGAAGTATGTAGACGACCCGTTATGTGGATTTACATTTACACTGAATGGATTCCGTACACTTTTTACCCTTCTTAACCGCCTGAATCAGGAGGAAAATCTGAAACAGATGCCAAAAGAACTGCCGGTTCTGTTTATTGCCGGAGGGGCAGACCCTGTTGGAAATTATGGAAATGGGGTTCGCAAGGCACAGGGAGATTTCCAGAAGGTAGGTATGGAACGGACGTCTTTGAAAATATATGAAAAAGAACGTCATGAGATTTTGAATGAGCCAATACGCCATGAAATATATGAAGATATTTATTCATGGCTGATGGAACGTGTAGAGGAATATTAGTGAAAAAAGCATTTTTATTTATAGTAACGGTTTGCGTTGTGGGCGCTGCTCTATATCTTGGATTTATGGGGAAGCAGTACTATTCGCAAAAGGAAGTTAATTATGCGGAAGTTACTGCTGCAGCACAGGAATTTACCGGTCAGATTGGACAGCTGGTAAAGAATGTGGACAGTGATACAGCCAATGCAGTACTTAACTTTGCAAAGGAAAAGGTCGATAGTGGAGCATTGAAATCCGCAGATGGACTTAATCAGGCAATTGCAGAAGGCAAAGAAAAATTTGGTGTAGAGCTTCAGGTGGAGGATGCAC
>OQVT01000665.1_pt1 | contig 20082 bp, 7 predicted proteins | sample 1691561 | NCBI WGS metagenome assembly OQVT01 (sample SAMN03418260, study PRJEB22391) | human gut metagenome | biome: human-gut; feature: organic feature; material: feces | host: Homo sapiens | place: Tanzania | collected 2013-01 | reverse complement strand
GCTTGTCGTCAAACCAGTGGAAACCAACGTTGATACGCAACTCGTCGATTGGCTTATAGCCTACACCTACAGTGAGAAGAGCAGGAATGTCGCCCTCAATCTTCTTTCCGTCCTCGTATTCGCCGATTGCTTCACCAAGCTCTGAGTCAAATTTCTGCTTGAGACCAACCATTGTTGCCTGTACTGTAGTATTACCCAGAACTTCAGCAGTCTTCTGCTGGGCAGCCGCAGCTGCTGCATCTGCTCCCATACCCATTCCAACGAACTTGTTAGTAAGAATACCATTCATCTGTGTGGCAAGGTTGCTTGGAAGGTTACCGATTGACGGAGCCTGGTTTACCGACTTGTTCTTAAGACGCATACGGGTCTTAAACTCATACTTAGCCGAGAAATTCCAGCGGTCGGTCTTAAAGTCTACACCAATCATCGGAGTGAATCCGAGTCCGCTCTGGTCGCAACTAAGTTCGATGTCAGCAGCAGTTGTCTTGGTGGGGTCGAGCACCTGATAGAGGGGCATGTTGCCTACCTTGATGTCGCGTACATATCCATAGTAGCTGCACAATGCATATACGGTACGCACACCGCCATATACTGCGAAGTTGTCGTTTACCTTATAAGCAGCACCAATCGAGATGCCGTAGTAGTACTGACGACCGTGCATATAGCTGTCGTAGGTGTAGTTGCCGGTCTTTCCAAAAGCCTGATCCGAAGTAAACATATTCGTATTTGGACCAAGAGCATTGTCTATTACACCTGCGAGTCCGCATGCTCCCATAGCAGTCTCGCTCACAATCTTCTCGAACGAACCAAGTCCGTTGTCGAAAGTACACTTTCCACCGCCACCGGCAAGTGCCAGATTAGCCTGGAACGACCATTTGCCCTTGTTGTAGGCATATTGAAGTGAAGGGATGACGGGGGCGAAAGCCTTACCCTTGAATGTACGTGGAGTGAAAGGATTGTTCACGTTGTTAGTGAACAACTTGTAGTCGTTCTTGATAGAACGGTCCTGATAAGCCAACTGCCAGTTGAGCGAGAGGTGATGACCCTGACCCAAAAACGCAACGCCAGCTGGGTTGAAATAAACGCCATCAATGCCGATTGACGCCTCACGGCTCATCATACGGTTGAAAGCTACGTTCTGATTGGTGTTTGTAAGTAGTCCTCCTGCAAACGAAAAGCTGCTTGAGGCAATCGCTGCTGTCAAGCAAACTGTCTTGATTTTGTTCATCTTAATTTAATTACCTTTAAAATATTGGTTGCAAAGGTAATCAGATTGTTCTATTCTTCCATTCAAACTAGAGCTTATTTAAGGTCCTTTAACAGAAAAAGCAGAAAACCTTGCACAAACAAAAGGTTTTGTGCAAGGTTTCGAAGTATAATTAATTATTTATCGTATACATATATCTGGTCGATTACGACACCTTCGTCGAGCGCTTCAACCGTCAACCGGTGCTTCGTGCCTTTTGCAATAGGCAAGCTGACGCGACGCAGAGCCTGATTGCGCATCACGTTCTCCTTCCACTCGTAAGTGCCCACCGTGGCGGCATAATCCACCACTACGGGCTTGCCGCCATCAAGCGAAATACGCACACGGAGCATGTTGCCGCTCAACGGATGATTGGGATACATGCACAGCTTGATGTCAGCCACGCCCCCAGCATCGCCATCGAACTCGTAAACGGCTGTCGAAGCCTTAGCCAAGGCTGCCGCCTTGCCATCGTAGCCGAGCATCTCGTATGGAGTGAGATTGCCGCTCGTGGCATCCGTAGCATTGAAGAATGCAAGCGGAACGGTGTCTACCGGCAGCGGAGTGTTGAGATATTCGTGCTTGACACGTTGGAAAACGGGCAACTCACGGGGCTGCATATCCATCATACGATTCCACTTGCCGTGGTTGTAAAATCCCTCGTTGTAGCGTCGTGTCATTGCCATAATGCTGTCGTAGGCGGCATCGCTCTCGCTCCAAGAGGCAAGCCGATGACGTGCAAGATCAGCCATGATGAGCTTGCGATTGAGCTGTGCTGCACCCTGAACCTGATATTTCACAATCTGATAGAACTCGTCCTTCTTGTCAGCCGGCACCTTCTTGAACATAGCCTCAACCTGATTGGACAAATCATCATACTTAGCCATGCGCTCACGCAGATGCTTCTCGCTCCAGCCCAAGCCCTTGATGGTCTCCCAATCGGCTACGGGCCACTCCAGAACACGCGTTCCGCCCATGAATTCGGGTTTGCGTTCGTAAGCCAGACGATAGTATTCAGCCATTATGTCGGTAAGTTGCACAGCGCTTTTGGTGCCGAATTCGCGCTGAAGGAACTGCTGCATGTGTCCACGCACGCCCTGATGGCGCACCGAATCAATGTTCCACGCCATGTCGAGGAACAGTTCGGTGAGATATTCGTTGGGCTTTATGTCGCCGACATTGAGTATCCACTCATGCTGAATGCCACGGTCGTAAGCCAGATTCATCTGCTGTTGCAGCTGAGCGGGCGACGAAGTGCCGAGCCAGAGATAGTCGTGCGGCTTGCCGTAGTAGCTCACATGATAGTAGATGGCGTTGCCGCCACTGCGCTGACGTTCCTCGGCAGAGGGAAAATGGCGTATGTATCCGAAGTTGTCATCGCACCACATAAGCGTCACATCATCAGGCACTTTAAGTCCGGCGTTGTACACATTGAGCACCTCCTTGTAAGGAACGAACACCTGCGGCACCTTCGTTATGTCCTGATTGACATACTGTCGCAGCATCTGACGCTGAATCTTGAAAACCGAATCGAGCACCGTCTTCTGCTGCTCTACCGTCTTTGCACCGTTCATGGCACCGTCGTGAACGCCACGCATACCTATAGTATATAAAATAGGCTGACGGCCAACCTCCTTCATGCGCTCTTCCCAGAAACCGAGCACGCCCTTGCGGTTGTTGACATAGTCGTATTCGCCCTTGCCACGGCGCGGCCATTCGCCTGCCGTAGAGCAAGCCATGGGTTCGCAATGCGATCCGCCTACGTAGATGCCGTACTTCAGAGCCACCTCACGATTGCCCTTGGTGAGGAAGAAAGGTTGCGAAACCTCGTGCATCGGCGGCCAATAGGCATTGGCACGCAGGCGCAGCATCAGCTGGAATATGCGCTCTGTGGTGCGCGGACCTATTACGCCCTTGCCCAGTCCGGGTTCGTGTGTGAGGTAAGCCCATGGGTTCAGTCCCCAGTCTTCGTCGTTGATGAAGATGCCACGGAACGGTACGGTAGGCTGCTGGCGGGCGGTATAGCCGTCGGGCAGGGCAAAACCGGCAAGCTTTTTGGGCTGAGCGTCAGCCCACCATTCCCAAGGCGACACGCCCATAAGGCGCGACAGCTGCAAGAAGGCGTAAGCCATGCCGTGCGAATCGGCTGCCGTGATGTGCATCTTGCCGTCAACAACCTTTATGACGAAGCCCTCCCAAGGCAACGAACGGTCGAAGTCGGCTGTGATAAGTGCGCTGTCGGCAACCTCCACATTATTAATATGTGCCGAGAGAACATTTGCTACATCGGCAGAAAACATTTCCAGAGCAGTGGAAGCGACCGGTTCGTGCTGCCCGTTTATCCACACTCCTACCTCCTCACCGCTTTCGATGCGGAACGTATGGCGCAGTTCGGGAGCTATGTTCTGCAAGAACCAGCTTTCGCCTGTAGGCAGATAGAGCCGATGACCGTCTGCATTCAGGTGCGCCCAGTCGCGCATTGCCTGGAAGTAACGGCTGCGGAAAGCATCGTCGCGCACGTGTATGGAGCAGTCCTTGCGGTAGTTGTCGAGCAACGGGACATTCATCTCGCGGCACACTTTGCGTATAATCATGCCTATCTGCTTGAATCCCACGCGTTCGTTATTCCACGGTGAGACATAGCCCAAGCGTGCCTTGGGGCAGTGCTGGCGTATGCCCGAGATAAGTGTACGAAGCGAATCGGTGAACATGCGCAGCGAGTCGCGGCGGCTGCCACACTTCCATGCGTCGTTGTGACCGCCGATGATGAGCACATAGTCGGCTTTAGGGTCGAGCTGACGATAGCGTTGCAGCAGCGACTGTCCGCACCATTCCCGGGTTCGGTCGAACGCTACCGAAGAGCCGTTCTTGCCCAGATTCTGATAGTCGAGTCCGAGTCGCTGCGCCATGAGGTAGTGCCACGCCTCGGTGTATGGCCGCTTGTGATTCTCGACGTACGAGTCGCCTATCACAGCAAGCTTGCCTGTATGCACGGCAGGCTGTGCGTCAGCAGCCGACGACGACCCCATCAGCAGCACAAGAGCGAGAAGAACATTATAGAATATTGATTTCATATATCATCCAATAAGTAATATTAGCAACTGAAAGGCATAATGGGGAGTGTCATCATTTGCAATCCGACACTCCCCTACCAATTCCCTAAATCAAAGATATTATTTCATACGCCATGCCTATAGTGGAAGTATGGGACACGACGTGTAGGATTGGCGGTACCAAAGCGACGTGTCAGTCGTTGAATACGATGTTCCAGCTGACGCCTACATACGATGCAGCCCAATCATAGGGCAGATAATTCCACATATAGCTACCGGTGTCAATCGTAAACTGTAGTTTCGCATAACGGGCATTGACACTATTGTAGAATACATAGCAATCCTTGCCGTTGGCATCACGTGCGGTCTTCTTACCGTTAGAACTACCCGTCGACTTCCATGTAGATCCGTCCTCGCTAAGCCACAACTTGGCATTGCCACAGCCCATATAGCATTCGGGCTTCATGTAGCCTGCAACCTTATGCGAAGCACCAAAGTCAATTACAAATTCGCCTTGTGCCTGCTTCTTCAGAGGGATCCAATTTTTGGTTGCCATCTTTTCGGGGTTGAAATTGACGGCACTCAGACACTTCCATGCGCTGATGTCGCCCACAGTCTTGCCCTGAACAGCCGAAGGACTGTCCTGTATCTGATTTTCCTCAACCGTCACAAACAGATAAGCCACGGCTTTCTCCGCTTCGTTCACCTCACCATTGGAATATGTCGTCGTGAACTGCAAAGGCAGAAGATAGGTCTCGCAATCAAGTGTGGAGACGTCGGCATTGCCCGACGCTACATTAATTGTACCTGTGGTGCTGCCCGCAGCAATATCGGCGGCTGTATAAACGAAGGCTGACGCCACATTGTCGGGCAACGCCTTGTAGGCTGTATAATGAGCTGCGTTGTATTCAGCCACAAGACTGGCAGCCGGCTTTAGTTCAGCCTTGATGTCAGAATCGATGGCACGCTTGAGCGATACTGTATAGTTGGCGTTGACCGAACCTGTAATACCGGTCGGTGTTTTACAAATGTTTGCCGAATTTTCGGTTGTGCCAAGGCCGACAAGTGTCTTCACATTGTGAATAGCAAGATAGCGAACGCCTAAGTCCTGACTTGTGGCAAGGTGTCGTTCGCCTTCGGTTCCGTCTACAGTAAGACACAGCGGAAGCACGTATTCCTCCTCCGTGAGCAGCGCCTTCTTGTCTTCTGGGATGCTCACTACGAGGTCTTCCTTAGCCATTGTGGTGTCCTTGTCGATCTGCACGGACTTAACCACAATGCTCTGAGCCACCTCCATGGGCACAGCAAGAGCCTTCTTGCCATACTTCTGATTGTAAGCCGAAGTGAGCGACGTATCGGCTACTGCTCCAACAGCTACTGTATTCTCGGCACGATACTGCAATCTCACGGGAATTGACGTGTTGACATCGCCAAAACATCCCACCGGAGTGGTGTACATCTGGCACTCAGTAACAGCCGAAGCCGCCGGATTTACGTAAACAAGGTTCTGATTGACGCCGCGTACATCGTACGTCTCGCTTTCGGAGCAGGACATAAGTCCCGCTCCGAAGGCTGCCGCCAATCCTATGGTAAATAGCTTTATATTTGTCTTCATTTTGTATTGTCTTTTAGGATTGTAAGGATTTTGGTTCATCGAGCCGTTATTCGGCACAACGGTTCTGGTCGTCGATGCCCCAATGGATGGCTCCGCTATAGTCGAAGTGCTGTTCGCCCTGGCCCTCGCGTGCCTCGCGCCATGTGTTGCTCCAGTCCATATCGTAGCCGTGACCGGTCTTGTCCTCGATGATGTGGCCCGATGTCTGGTCCATCTTCCAGTAAGCTACGAGTCCGTCGCTTTGCGGGTCTACACCTGCCATACCGGTTCCGATGGCGCTCGGCGAGAGACACTTGTTCCACAGGCGTATCTCGGCAAGACGGCCGTTGAAGTACTGGCTCCACTGATAGCTTGTCCACGACATGCCCAGCTCAAACTTCTTGAACACCCACGACTTGCCTGGTATTGACACGGTCTTGTCGGGTGTGGCGTTGTCGTCGACGTAAAGCTTGTAGTCGGTGCCGTCGTATGTGCAGGTAATCATATACCACTTGCCGTTCTTGAACGATGTGTTAGACACCAGATCGCCGCCAGGCAGCACCCACTGCAACGAACCGCTGGGCTTGCCACTCTCGTCGAATCGGAACATGTTTGAGCCGTCGCCACCGCCCGAGAGGCACATGAAGCGGCGTATATTGCCCGGACCGCTGAGGTTGGTGCAGTACACCTTTGCCTGAATGGTGTATTGTGTGAGTGTCACAGCCTTGTCGTCGGCAAACTTGAAGCATGACGATCCTGTTGCATCGAAATGCAGATGGTGGAACTTGATGATACGGCTGATGCGGATGAAGAGCGTGCGCGACGGCTCTATCACGTCGTCGACGCCTCCATTGGCACTCTTGATGCTGACCGGTATCAGATACGAACGGCCGCTGACGAAGTCGTCGGTGCTCACGAGCTTTACGGCTGTAGCTTCCGACACGGCAGAGCCAGCCTTGATGGTCACCTCGTTGTTCTCGAGCTGCACGCACGATAGCGGTATGGGATAATAGTCGGAGCCGTTCTGCTTGTTGTATTTTGCCACGGCAGCGGTGTCGATGGCGAGTGTCACCTTGGTGTCCTCGCTCACCTTGCGTGTAGCCTTCACGGTGATGTTGTAAGCCGATGGGGTGTCTTCAACGACAAGTTTCTGCAACGGAGTGACCTCTGTTCCAGTCATGAGCAGTCCCGTCTTGTTGAAGTCGAAGTCGTTGCCTTCGGCATTACAACCGCTGAGCAGAGCCGCTCCGGATGCCATAATGAAGGCTGCCGACAATAAACTGTATTTGATATTCATAGTAGTTCTATTTAATTGATTTTTAGATGGTTACGAAATGTAGTCCTTTTGGCTTGCAAAAGGGCCCCTTTTGGACTGCAAAAGGACTCCTTTTGGAGGGCAAAACGAGTCCTTTTACAAGCCAAAAGGACTACATTTGAAAATCGCATGAATTGAGTGTCGAAAATGACGCTATTTCTTCATTGCCGGATTCATTATCTGAATGGCGCGGCGCAATGCTCCGTAGGGCACTCCGAGGCGGTCCTGATTGTAGTTGAAGCGGATTGAGAAGCCGCCGCAACCGCCCTTGTTGCCTTTCTGCCAGGCAGCATAGCTCTCTACATTTCCACCGTTCGGCTTCTGGTGAATAGCCTCACACATCACCTGCTTCTTGGTGTCCCATCCGCTGACAAAGGCTGCTCCGGCTCCCTGTCCGCTATATGCCTGCTTGATGAGGTAGTCGCAGTAGGGATTCATGTCGCTGCTTGGCGATGAGTTGAAGTAGTCGATAATGATGAGTTTTTCGGGCCATTTGCCTTCAGGACCGAAATACTTGTAGCACTCCTTTATCACCGGGAGCAGATTGCTTGAGCTCCATCCCTCGTAGTCCCAGTCCATTCCGTCCATCTCGGCATCAACAACCTGCTTCACGGCATAGCGTGCGTAATACTTGAGGTTGTCCTCGTTGACGTTGTCGGCAAGGAAGATGGTGTCGGCTACGGGCTTACCGCTCTCGTCATACACCTGCTTGCCGTCGGCATCGAGCTTCATTACGGGGTTCAGTTCCTCGTCGAGCACGGGCACGGTATGGCGATAGTGCGAAGCGTCGGCGTGCATTACGAATCGTGTGCCGAGCTTCTCCTGGCAGTATTTCATGTCGGCGTAAGCTACGGGATGCTCCTCCTTGGTAGGTATGCCGAGCCATGTGTTGACTATATCGATTGAGTCGGGCAGTCCGCGGAAGCGCTCGCCCCATGAGGCTGGGTCCTTATAGCCTGAGACTCCTTCAAGCGGTCGCCAGTTCTGATAGTACACGTAGCATATCTCGTGGTCGGTCTTCTTGTAGTCGCGCAGGTCTTTGTAGTACTGCTCGTCGTAGGTCAGAGGCTTCTGAACCTCGGTTGCCTCGGTGTCGGTGTCGCAACTTGCAAGGGCTGTGAACCCTACTGCAAGTGCGAACAATGAAAATATCTTGAGTTTCATATTCTTATACCTTATTAATATAGTGGATGTGGATTAGTGATTCTTCTTGTCCCACCAGAGTGTTGTGCCTCCGTTGTCGCCTGTAGCGTTGTTCGACTCGGCGTTGAGGGTGCTCACGCCTGCGTTGACTGCGTCGCCGTTGGTCTTGTACTCTGATGCCGGATAGGGCAGACGGCGTATCTGTATGCTTGTGCTTACCTTGCCTCCGCTCTCGTTCTTCACTACGGGGAAGAGCTTGGGATAGCCCGTACGGCGGAATTCGCTCCATCCTTCGGGTCCGTCAGGATACATTGCTATCCACTTCTGTGTGATGATGCGCTCCAGATTGGTCTCGAAGCTGGCACCTTCGTCATACTTCGGGCAGATTGTACTGGGTGCTGCTGCGTCGTTGCCGTCGCCAGTCGGGTCCTTATAGTCGGCAGGTTTGGCTGTAGAGTTGATGTACGAGTCGGCTCCGTCTACGCTGTTCTCCTTGAACGACATGCGTATGCCGTCCTCGTACAGCTGCTTGGCTGTGCCGCCCATGTTCCATCCGCGCAGCGCACCCTCGGCACGCAGGAAGTAGCTCTCGGCTGCCGTCATCCACACGATGGGCGTAGTGCTTTTGTTGACATTGAGGCGTGACACGCCGTCGCCGGCATACTTGCTGGTCTTTGACGATATGTTGCCTGTGCCGCAGCGCACGCCGTGATACTTGCCGTCGCTCTTTGCTGCCACGAAGTAGGTGGCGATACGTGGGTCGTTGTAGCCGTTGAGGTACGAATCCATGGCTGCGCTCATGCGTGCTTCACCATCGTTGAAGTCCTGGATGTCAGCATTGGGATGATAGTAGTTGACCATCGAGTGGAGCAGTTCGGCACGTTCGTCTGCCTTCTCTATCACGCCGATGGCATTGCTGACTGCCTTCTCAGCCTCCTGCTGTGCCAGTGTGGGGTCGGCATATACTATGCGCATTGCCAGACGGAGGCGCAGGGTATTGGCAAACTTCACCCAGTTGGTAACGTTGCCGGCATAGATGTTGTCGTACTTAGACATGAGCGACGAGCCTGACTTGGCAAGCGGAGTGAGCGTCTCGATAGCTGCGTCAAGTTCGGCGAAGAACTTCTTGTAGATGTCCTGCTGACGATCGAAAGCCACACCGAGCGTTCCGTTGCCGAAACCTGTATAAGGCAACGGTCCGTAGGTGTCGGTTACGCGATGCATGCCTTCTACCTTGATGATGTCAGCCAATGCCTGTACGGCAGGCTGGTTGCTCTTTTCGGTCACCTTCTTAAGATTTGCCCATGCTGTCATTATCTTGGTGAAGGGCTTGGTGAACGACTGCTCGTACCAAGTCATGTTGTATGTACAGTTGTTGGAGCCGCTTGCCCATGTTCCGGTTGGTCCGATATAGCCCGAATAGATATCGGCTGAGAGGCCCTGTGCTACCTGGTAGTCGGACGATTCGTTGCCGCTACCGTCCTTGTACATCACCACGTTGTTGATCATCTGGGTGAAGGAGGCACCCGTATTGAGGTTGTCCTTCTCAAGATCTTCCTCGTATGCCTCGCGATTGCTGTGGTTGAGTCCGTCGAACATGTCGGAGCAGCTTGTGGCAAGCGTGAGTGTGCATGCGGCGAGGAATGTATATTTGATGTATGATTTCATAGATTTACGAGTTTTTAGAATTTAACTTTCACAGAGAATCCCATGTTTCGGAGCGACGGCTGCATGAAGTAGTCGATGCCCTGCGAGTAGGTTCCGGTGTTGGCTGTAAGTTCGGGGTCGAACGGAGCCTTGCAATACAGCATCCAGAGATTGTGTGCCACGAACGAGAGATTGAGCTGCTTGATCCATGGCACCAGCTTCTGCACGGGCACGTCGTAACCAAGCGACAGCTCCTGCAGGCGCAGGTTGGTGGCTGAGTAGGTGTACATGGCGTCGATGGTCTTTGTCGGGTTGCCCACTACCTGATAGTATTCCTTGGCAGGGATGGGCTTGCCGTTGACCAGCGCTCCGCCGTTGTTGCGTGCGTCCTGCGATGCCTTTGATGCTCCGTAGTAGTCGAGTATGGCCTGAGTCTCGCTCACGCACACGCCACCATTACGATAGGTGAAGAGGAATCCGAGCGAGAGTCCCTTCCATGAGAAGGTGTTGCCCCACGAAAGATTGTAGTTAGGAGTGGCCTTACCGGCATAGGCATAGTACTCGTTGCCGTCGGGATTGGCCTCAACGGTCTTGTTGTCGGAGTCGACCCATATAGCTCCGTGCTCGTCGGTCTTGAGTGTGCGCACATAGACATCGGCCATTGAGCCGCCCTTCTGTATGCGTGTCTGATAGCCCGATGTGCCGCCCTTGTACATTACGTCGAGCGAATAGGTGTTGCCGTCGATAGGGTTCTTCCAGTTGGAGAGCATCTCCTTCACCTCGTTGCGGTTGAGTGTCCATGTGAGGTAGGTCTCCCAGTTGACCGGTCCGAGCTTCTGATTGTAGCGGGCTGACAATTCCAGACCCTTGTTTTCTACAACGCCGCCGTTCACCCATGCGCTGGTGTAGCCCGAAGATGCAGGCATGTCGATGTTGAAGAACTGATTGTAGGTCTTCGACTTGTATAGGGTTGCGTTGAGCTTGAGCTTGTTCTGCAGCAGCACGAAGTCGATACCGAGCTCCCACGACTTTGTCTTCTCAGGATTGAGGTTGTCGTAGAGCGTAGTGGTGGTTTCGGGTCGGCCGGTAGAAGGGTTGATGGTGTAGCCCACATCAACGAGTCGTGCCTGTGAGGGTTCGTTGCCCACCTCGGCATAACTCAATCGTGTCTTGAAGTAGTTGAGCCATCCGCCGCTCTTGAGCTGGGGGAATATGTCGGTCCAGATGCCGCTTATACCTGCGCTCCAGTAGAAGTAGTTCTTCTCAAGCTTTGACGACCAGTCGTTGCGGGCGGTAACGTCGAGGTATGCCATGCTCTTGTATCCGAGCTGGGCTGTGGCAAACATGGCTCCGATGCGGTTGCGGTAGGCATCGTCCTGATATACCTTGAAGGTGTTCTCAGCCTTGTTGACGTTCTCGAAAGTGAATATGTTGGCTGTGCCGAGCAGATGGCCCTCAAATCCTATTGGGTCGTAGTTGTTCTGCGTATAGTTGGCACCCAGCACGGCGTTGATGTTCCATGCGTCGCCGCCGAAATACTTGTTGGCTTTGAGGAACGACTCGGCGTAGTATGTGGTGTATGTGTCGCGCTTGTCCTTGTAGGCTCCATACTCTGAAGCATAGAGCAGGTTGGTAGATGCGTGGAACTTATACTCATACTTGTTGTCGCTGCGGTCGTACTTGACACGGCCCGTGAGGTCGAGCCAGGGAGTTATCTTCCAGTTGAGCTGTACCGAGAACTGCTGGCGAAGCTTGTGGTTGATGTAACGCTCACGATTGAGTTCCCAATACGGATTTTCCATAGACATGTCGTTGGCGTAGGGCCAATACTGCACGGGGAAGTTGCGGTCGGTGTCGTAACGCTCGTAATACTGGAGCTTTGAGAAGTCGTCGCCTGCCGGGAAGAGGTACACCGGGACGAGAGGGTTGTGATACTGACCCTGCGAAATCATGTTCTGCTCCTTGGCTGATGATATCATGTAGTTGACATCGAGCGTCAGACGGTCGTTAAGGAAGTTGGTGGTGTTGCGGAATGTGAGGTTGTAACGGTCGAGATCGTTGGTGGGCAGGATGCCGTTGGCATTGGTTGCACCAAACGAAACGTAGGTCTGGTTGCGGTCGGAACCTACCGAGAGCGACACATTATTCATAATATTGGCACCAGTCTGGAAGAAATCCTTGGGCGAATAGCTTGAAGGAGTGTCGAGCTTGCCTCCCCACGAATAGTAGGAGTTGGTCTCGGACGGACCGTACTGGTTCTGGAACTCGTGCATCTTGAACGGTTCGGAGAACTGGAACGAGCCTGAATATGTCACGTCGACAGTTCCCTTCTTGCCCTTCTTGGTAGTGATGAGGATTACACCATTGGATGCGTTGGCACCATAAAGCGCAGCTGCCGACGGTCCGGTAAGTACTGAGATTGACTCAACGTCGTCGGAGTTGATGAGCGAGATGGGGTCGCCAGTCTGTCCGGCGCCTTCGAAAATGCCGCTTGCTCCGGTGCTTGAGTTGTTGGTCATTGGTATGCCGTCGATTACGTAGAGCACGTTGTTGTTGCCGTTGAGCGACTTTGCGCCACGCATCACGACACGCGTAGCTCCGCCCACGCCCGAAGAACTCTGCGTGAAATGCACACCTGCCACCTTACCGTTGAGCGAATTGACGAAGTTGGCGTCCTTTACGGTTGTAATGGCGTCGGAGTTGAGTTGCTGTACGTTGTACGAAAGACTCTTGGCCTCCTTCTTTATACCAAGAGCGGTAACTACTACCTCGTTGATTTTCTGAGTGTCTTGCGAGAGTTTGATTGTCATGTTCTCGCCATTGGCCTTCACCTCCTTTGGAGCATAGCCCAAATAGGTGACAACAAGAGTGCTGCCAGCCGGAACTTTAAGGGCGAACTTGCCGTCGATGTCGGTTACGGTAGCTGCCTTCTGACCCTTAACGGCAATGGTAGCACCAATGACTGGGTCGCCATTCTCATCGAGAACCTGACCACTCACTTGCTTGTCTGCCGTCTGCTGGATGTACGATGAACCGGTAGCCGCACTTGCCGTGGCGGCATTCATCATTCCTACTCCGAGGGCGGCCGAGAAGCAAAGCTTCAACAATTGCTTTTCGTTCATAGATGTTGGTTTTTAAATTTATATTTAATAATTATATGTTAGTTGTCACGAATTGTTTCACTTAAAACAGACAAGGGTGAAGCTGCATGCCATAAGATGTATCGAAAACCAAACTAAACTAATTCCTATAATTTACCTATCTATACAAACCATGTAATACTAAAAAGAGAGTTACTAAACCATTCTAAAACCATGCGATTGAAGTTATAAAACCAAATCATAACCTTAAACCATTCTGTTTCGATACTTATCTATAGGCGTGCGCTCCACCCCTGTTTATGTGTTAATCCTGATGTTTTTATAATAGATATAGATTATTCCTAATTTGAAGATTTGAAGCCGTAGCTCATTACGGCTGCAAAGGTATATTTAAGGCGGGAAAGGCATGGGATTCTCATATTTCAGAAACCGACGCTATTCTTGCAAAGTGCATTTTCGGGCTCTATGACAGATGCTTATCTTGCAGAAACCGCCATTTTTCATTCATTCGAGGCGAAAAGAATGGTTTCTTGACATAATTTTTATAAATTTGCAACACCATTATATGCAAACCGATTATTATGAAAACTGACAATCGACACATTATTATATATACTATCATAGCTATCGCCATGCTGTGCATGACGGCCATGCCTTACCGCTCGGCAGCACAACCGCGCGTGACAAACCTAAGCGTTACGCAAGGACTGTCGAACGATTTCGTAAACGATATGGCTGTTGACGGCGACGGATTTGTATGGGTTGCCACACGAAACGGACTCAACCGCATCACAGCCTATGGCATAATGGCTTACAACACACGCAACTCCAGCATCCTGAACAACTTCATCAATGCCGTGTGCTACGACCCTACCACCAACTCGATTTGGGCTGCTACGCAGGGCGGAGTGAGCATAGTCGACTGCCGTACAAGCAAAATCAAGAATATAACATCGGCTGACGGAATGGCTGAAAACAGCATCATTAATGTGACAAAATGTAATGACGGAGGCATGTGGATTGTATGCCAGTCGAACGGAGTGCAACATTATGACACACGACTCAACCGGTTCAGCCCTGAATACGCATGGCTCACCAAGGCTACGGCACGACGCAGCCACGACTGTTTTGACGATGCTCACGGACATCTGTACGTAGGCCACAGCTACGACGGAATGACTATGGTGGACCTCAAACGCCATACAGCCAAGACATTCCGACACAATCCTGCCGACCCTACAAGTCTTCCCAGCAACAACGTGCGCGCTATCGTGTGCGACAGCAAGCTGAACGTGTGGGTGGGAACAAGTATGGGACTCGCCACGTTCAATCCTACAACGGGACGTTTCCAGCGCGCCACGACAGAGAACGGATACGCCCAGGTGGGCACAAACATATATGGAATGCAGATTGTGGGCAACAAAAAACTGCTCGTGGCATCCAATCTGGACGGCGTGAGCACCATCGACCTGTCCCGAACGCATCCCGAACGCATCCCGAACGTTAGCCGACTGAAATATGGCAGCACAGCCCTGCACATGGCACGAAGCGTGGTAAGCGATTCATACGGCAATCTTTGGGTGGGCAGCTACGGCATGGGCGTAGACTATATCGACAACCGACCAATGCCGTTCAGCACCATCGATGCCGGCAAAACCGCCAACGGACAGCCGCGGCAGGTGTACGGAGTGGCTGCAAGACAGGCTGGAGGACTGTGGGCAGGATGCAACAGCGAACTCCTTATGATTGAAAACGGCAAGGTGACACGCAACTGGAACTTTGCCAACATTCTGCGTCAACCGTCGGCTTTCGTATATATCATACACGAAGACTACTCAGGCAACGTGTGGCTGGGACTCGACGACGAGGGCGTAGCGATATTCAATCCCAAGACACAGCAGTTCAAGCTGCTCGAAATGAGCAACGGCAACATCGACATACATGCCTTTCTGGAGACCAACGACGGAAGAATGATCATCGGAAGCGAATTGGGGGCTTTCGTATACGGCAACGGCAGGTTGCAGAAGGCCGACTTTATCAACCGAGCCATAGCCAGTCCGACTATATACGGACTCATATACGACCGCCAAGGCAAGCTCTGGGTGGGCACAGACGGAGGTGGCGTGAGCGTATTTGCACCCGACGGACGCCTGATTACAAGTCTCAACAAGGTCAAAGGATTGCCTTCAAACAGCGTGACTCAATTGTTCGTGGACTATAAAGGACAACTCTGGATTGCCACGATGAACGGATTGTGCCGCGTGAAGGACACACGTCAGCCCGAAAAGGTGGATGTGTATGGTGCCGACAACGGCCTGAACGATGCCTGCGTGATGTCGGTGGCACAGGACAATGAGGGAGCTATATGGATTGGAACTTACTCGCGGCTGGCTATACTGAACGAAACTAATGGCAAGTTTTTTGACTCTACACCCAACTGGGGAGCCACTCCAGGCGGCTATGTGGAAGGTTCGGCCACGTTGGCAAATGACGGCTGCCTGTATTTCGGGTCGCCTAAAGGCGTATGCCGTATCAATACCAAACAGTTATACAGCAAACCGCAGCTACCAAAGGTGAGCATCGTGAAATGCGAATCGACTCAAGGCGGCTCGGGAATGCGCACTCTAAGCACGCTATTGCCCGACGATGACGGAGTATATACAGTATCGTACGATGCCAATACCGTACGTACTGACTTCTGCGTGAGCGACTACGGACAGCGCGGGCTGGTGGAATACATGTACCGCATGGAGGGTCTGGACGACAAATGGTATGCCGTGGGCAACGAAACGACCGTAACTTTCCGCAACCTGAGCCCCGGCAGATATGTGCTTCATATCAAGGCACGCCTTGCACAATCGGATATCGACAGCCAACAAGAGGCTATCATCACCATACACGTCACTCCACCATGGTGGGCTACATGGTGGATGTACATCATTTATACCCTTATCGTTATCGGTACGGGCTATGTTGTAATGCGGGCGTACAAGCGCCGACTGCAACTCGAGAACTCCTTGAAGCTGCGCGACGCTTCGCTCGAAATGGAACGCATCAACCGACAACGCGAACACGAAATGAACGACAGCCGACTGAAGTTCTATACCAACATAGCTCACGAACTGCGCACGCCTCTAACGTTGATAATAGGTCCGATAGACGACCTCAAACAGGAGACACGCATGCCAGAACTGTTCCGTGGCAAGCTCAATCTGATTCATCAGAACGCCCTGCAACTGCTGCGACTGATTAACCGTCTGATGGAATTCCGACAGACCGAGACCGGCAACCGTACACTTACCATCAGCCATGGTTCAATGTCGAAACTCATTTCGGCAATAGGTACACGCTACGCCGAACTCAATCGCAACAAAGACGTGCAGATACTGACCGACATAGACGCTTCGTGTCCCGACATGTACTTCGATAGCGACACCATAACGCATATCGTCGACAACCTCATGTCGAACGCCTTGAAGTACACTCCACGCGGTTCGGTAAGGCTCGCGTTGCACACCCAACGCTCCGAGGGCCACACCAAGGCAGTAATTAGCGTGACGGACACGGGCTACGGCATTGCAGAGGATGCCCTACCCCACATCTTCGAGCGCTACTATCAGGCCAAAGGCAAGCACCAAGCTTCGGGAACCGGCATCGGACTGGCACTCGTCAAGTCGCTGGCAGAACTGCATGAGGCAAGCATTACAGTAAAGAGCAAGGAGCAGGAGGGCACTACCTTCACCTTGACTCTTGATGCCGACAACACCTATCCGAATGCCTTGCATCGCGACAACGAGAATGACGGAATTCTGAACACGCCCCCGATACCTAACGAACCCAACACGACTATTGCTGACAGCAACCATATCAGACAGGAAATCGACAACGACAGCGACAATCCTATACTGCTTGTGGTTGAAGACAACGAAAGCATACGCCAGTACATAAGCGACGAACTGGACGACACTTATCAAATCCTGGCTGCCACAAACGGCGTTGAAGCACTACGTTTAGCCGAAGACAAGGTGCCAGACATTGTTGTAAGCGACATAATGATGCCCGAAATGGACGGCATCGAACTTTGCACACGTCTGAAAAACGACGTGCGCACAAGCCACATACCCGTAATCCTGCTCACAGCCAAGGACACTATCGACGACAAAGAGGAGGGATACAGATGTGGAGCCGACTCGTATATGACCAAGCCTTTCAGCGCCAAACTGTTGCGGGCACGTGTTGACAACCTGCTGGAACAACGCCGACGACTGGCTCATACCGTAACCGAATGGCAGAAAGCGCAGCAAATGGGCGACGCTACTACAGCCTCAGCCGACTCGCAAGAAGAAGCTATGACGAAGCCTGTAGAGCCGAAACTCCTGCCTGCCGACCAACGCTTTATCGACCAATTCACAGCTATCGTGACCGAGAACATCTCGGACACCGACATGAACGTGCAATACTTCACCGACCGACTGAACATGAGCTACTCTACATTCTATCGCAAGGTGAAGCAACTTCTCGGCATAACGCCCAACGAATACGTTCGAAAACTGCGTCTGGCACGCAGCGCCAAACAGCTGGCGAGCGGAGAATACAACGTAACCGAGGCTGCTATGATGAACGGTTTTGACAATATGGGCTACTTCCGCAAGTGTTTCCGCGAAGAATTCGGAATGGCGCCGTCAGAATATATGAAATCGGCTACAGCACAATGAAAAACGATGAAATAAGACAAATAATAATATAAATCGGTATACATTCGATTAAAAAGTAGTAACTTTGCAAACGATAGAATTCAAATCAAAACACATATACAAGCAGTATGATTTTATTTTTCATGACTCCAAGCAAGAGCGTGATCGCCACAGAAGTGGATCACCAGCTCTCACAAGATGAGATCAATGAACTGTGTTGGCTGTACGGCGGTGCCACTCTCATTGAGGGTGAGACTGTCGAGGGCTTCTTCGTGGGCCCACGCCGCGAAATGATTACTCCATGGAGTACGAATGCCGTAGAGATAACTCAGAATATGAGCCTCCACGGCATTTCGCGTATTGAGGAGTACTTCCCCGTTGACTCGAAGGATGCTGACCACGACCCCATGCTTCAGCGCATGTATGAGGGTCTGAACCAGGACATCTTCACCGTCAACCACCAGCCTGAGCCTATCAAGCGCGTGGATAACATCGAGGAATACAACGAGCAGGAGGGTCTGGCTCTGTCGGCTGAGGAGATTGAATATCTCCATAAGATAGAGAAGGAATTGGGCCGTCCGTTGACAGACTCTGAAATATTCGGTTTCGCACAGATCAACTCTGAGCACTGCCGCCACAAGATATTCGGCGGTACATTCATCATCGACGGCAAGGAAATGGAGTCGTCGCTGTTTGCAATGATCAAGCAGACCACCAAGGAGAACCCCAACAAGATTCTCTCTGCTTATAAAGATAATGTGGCTTTCGCACAGGGTCCGGTTGTAGAACAGTTCGCTCCGAAGGACCAGTCGACATCCGACTACTTCCAGGTGAAGGACATCGAGAGCGTCATCTCGCTCAAGGCTGAGACTCACAACTTCCCTACTACCGTGGAGCCGTTCAACGGTGCCGCTACAGGTACGGGCGGTGAGATTCGCGACCGTATGGGCGGTGGCGTCGGTTCATGGCCTATCGCCGGTACAGCTGTGTACATGACATCTTACCCACGTCTTAAAGATGACGACAACCTGACACGCGATTGGGAGGACATCATGCCCGTTCGCAAGTGGCTTTATCAGACTCCTGAGCAGATTCTTATCAAGGCTTCGAACGGAGCAAGCGACTTCGGCAACAAGTTCGGACAACCTCTCATCACCGGTTCGTTGCTCACTTTCGAGCATCAGGAGGGCAATGAGAAGTATGCTTACGACAAAGTGATCATGCTTGCAGGCGGTGTAGGCTACGGCACAAAGCGCGATTGCCTGAAGAAGGAGCCGCAGAAGGGCAACAAGGTTGTCGTTGTAGGTGGCGACAACTATCGCATCGGTCTCGGTGGCGGTTCTGTTTCGTCAGTAGACACCGGCCGTTACAGCAACGGTATCGAGCTGAACGCCATTCAGCGTGCTAACCCTGAGATGCAGAAGCGTGCCTACAACCTCGTACGCGCATTGTGCGAGGAGGATGTAAACCCTGTAGTAAGTATCCACGACCACGGTTCGGCTGGTCACCTCAACTGCCTCTCGGAGCTTGTAGAGGAGTGCGGTGGCGAGATAGACATGACCAAACTGCCTATCGGCGACAAGACTCTCTCGGCTAAGGAGATTATCGCCAACGAGAGCCAGGAGCGTATGGGCTTGCTCATCGACGAAAAACATATCGACCACGTACGCCGTATTGCAGAGCGCGAGCGTGCTCCGCTGTATGTAGTAGGTGAAACAACGGGCGACGCACACTTCTCATTCAAGCAGGGCGATGGCGTTAAGCCGTTCGACTTGGACGTTGCCCAGATGTTCGGTCACTCACCTAAGACCATCATGCGCGACGAAACTGTAGAGCGTCACTATAAAGATGCCGAGTACACTCACGAAGAAACATCGGAGAACGGTAAGGACGATGTACTCGACAAGTACGTTAGCCGCGTGCTGCAACTTGAAGCTGTGGCATGTAAGGATTGGTTGACCAACAAGGTAGACCGTTCGGTAACGGGTAAGATTGCACGTCAGCAGTGCCAGGGCCAGATTCAGCTGCCTCTGTCAGACTGCGGCGTTGTGGCTCTCGACTATCGTGGAAAGAAGGGTATCGCTACTGCTCTCGGTCATGCTCCGCAGGCTGGTCTGGCTTCGCCTGAGGCTGGCTCGGTTCTCTCTGTAGCCGAGGCTCTGACCAATATCGTTTGGGCTCCTCTTGCCGACGGCATGAACAGTCTTTCGCTTTCAGCCAACTGGATGTGGCCATGTCGCTCGCAGAAGGGCGAGGACGCTCGTCTTTACAGCGCCGTTAAGGCTCTGA
>OQVT01000664.1_pt1 | contig 20083 bp, 14 predicted proteins | sample 1691561 | NCBI WGS metagenome assembly OQVT01 (sample SAMN03418260, study PRJEB22391) | human gut metagenome | biome: human-gut; feature: organic feature; material: feces | host: Homo sapiens | place: Tanzania | collected 2013-01 | reverse complement strand
ATGGAAGAAGAATTTAAAGTGATTGAAAACTATCTGATGGTTAAGATGCCGGAAGAAGTGGATCATCACAAGTCGGTTTACATAAGTAAAGAGGCTGACAAATACATTATGAAAGACGGAGTTGGAAATGTGGTATTCGACTTTGAAAATACAAAATTTATGGACAGCTCCGGAATCGGAATCATTATTGGAAGATATAAAAAAATCTCCTATTTTGGCGGAAAGGTATTTGCAATTAATACAGATACCAGAATTAAGCGTACACTGATGATTTGCGGTTTACATAAAGTGATAGAGATTATGGAATAAAGGGGAAACTATGGAGACGGATATGAAAATTGAGAACAGAAAACGAGTAAGCACCAAAAATGAAATGGAAATGCATTTTGATGCCGTATCAGAAAATGAAGCTTTTGCAAGAATTGCGGTTGCGGCGTTTGTCGGGGCACTGAATCCTACACTGGAAGAAATTTCAGATATCAAAACAGCTGTTTCCGAAGCAGTTACCAACGCAATCATTCATGGCTATGAAGAGGATGGTGAAGGGCAGGTATGGCTGCATTGTACCATCCGGGAGGATGTTCTTGTGGTAGAGGTAAAGGATTATGGCCGTGGAATTGAGGATGTTGAACAGGCAATGGAACCTCTTTTTACCACGAAGCCGGAAATGGACCGCTCCGGAATGGGCTTTTCTTTTATGGAAGCTTTTATGGATGATCTGGAAGTAACTTCTGTGCCGGGCGAGGGAACGGTAGTACAGATGAAAAAGAAATTGGGAACATCTTCGTGGATTTTGCATGAGGAGTAACCTATGACAGATAATGCAGTATTGATTGAACGTGCACAGTCAGGAGAAAAAGAGGCTCGTGAAATACTGATAGAACAGAATCTGGGATTGGTTCATCACATCATAAAACGTTTTGCCGGTCGCGGAGTGGAAATGGAAGACCTGTTTCAAATTGGAACGATTGGATTGATGAAATCTATTGATAAGTTTGATTTTCAATACAATGTAAAGTTTTCTACCTATGCCGTTCCGCTGATTACCGGAGAAATCAAACGGTTCATCCGGGATGATGGCATGATAAAAATCAGCAGAACGGTAAAAGAAAACGGAATGAAAATGAATGTTGTAAGAGAAAGAATCCGCAGGGAACAAAACCGGGAACCGACCATAAAAGAAATTGCAAAAGAGGCAGAGCTTACCGTGGATGAAGTAATGCTTGCCATGGAGGCAAACACGCAGGTAGAATCCATTTATCGTTCCGTTTATCAGCAGGATGGCAAGGAGGTTTTGCTGGTCGACCAACTGATTTCACCAAATAGTCATGAAGAAGAGACGGCTATGAACCGCGTTATTGTCAGCCAGCTATTGGAAAATCTGTCGGAAATGGAAAAAAGGCTGATTCAGCTTCGCTACTTTGAAAATAAAACACAGACGGTGGTTGCGAAAGAGCTTGGAATCAATCAGGTCCAGGTCAGCAGAATGGAGAAAAAAATACTGATTCATCTGCGAAAGATTTTGGGTGAAGGATAAGGAAATGTGATGGTTCATTACCAGATAAAGGATAAGAAAAGCAGACTATTTAGTTGACATAATTATGGTATCATGATAAATTGTATTATGTAAACGTATAAGAAAAAAGGAATGAAACACGCATGAAAAAAACAAGAATAGCAATCAGCTTTTTAATAGGAATATCATTGTTGCTGCAAACCCAGATAACCGGTTTTGCAGCAGAAGCATCTAATGTGGATGATGTGACGTCTATACAGGATATGGAAGAATCTGAGGAAACAGATGACTTTGTCGATGATGAGGCGGAAGAAGTGGATGAGGAAACTTCTGCAGAAACAGAAGATATGGACGAACGGGCACAATTGCAGGATTCCTTTAAAGAAGTTGTCGATGAGAATGATTTGTGGGCATTGCTTTATCTGACGGACAGTTATTCGGTATATACAACACCTGATGTGGAAGGTGACACCTGCGTGACGATTCCATCGGGAACTCTGGTGAAGATTATAGGAATCGATATGGATGAGGACGGCGGTGTTTATTATCAGGTATCGTTTACGTATAATGACAGTAACTATTCCGGCTATATAGAAAAAGATTATCTTGCCTGTTCCAATGAAGCATTTGTATCATGGAGCAATGAGACTTTTCCGCCGATAGCAACGATGCGGAGCGCAAGGGTGGCAGCAGGATATCCGGATGTGGAGCAGTTCCCGGAATCTTACCGGGAGGAACTGCGCAAACTTAAATCGGCGCATCCCAATTGGATTTTTGTAAAACAGAATACCGGACTGAACTGGAGCGTAGTAGTGGCGAATGAAGACTATGAAACCAGAAGTCTGATATCATCTTCGATGCCGGAAGCGTACAAGAAGCAAAATTACGGAGCGGGATGGGCAATTGCTTCGAGAGCGGCAGTTGAATATTACTTAGACCCACGAAATTTTATCAACGAAACATATATCTTTGAATTTGAACAACTGACATTTAATTCTTCCTATCATACGGAAAGTGCAGTACAAAGTATTATTAATAATACGTTTATGAGTGGAGAGCTACCCGGTGCCGGAATGAGCTACGCACATGCGTTTTATGAAATCGGACGGGAACTTAAAGTGAGCCCGTTCCATTTGGCGAGCCGTGTATATCAGGAGCAGGGCGTAGGAAATTCCGGATTGATTTCAGGAACTTATCCGGGATATGAAGGATATTATAATTACTATAATGTTGGCGCATCCGGAAAAACCGTGCCACAGATTGTTGAAAGCGGTTTAAAGGAAGCAAAAACAAGGGGATGGAACACACGCTATGGTGCATTGAAAGGTGGAGCAGGTATTCTGTCAAAGGATTATATTTCCTGTGGGCAGGACACTCTATATTTGGAAAAATTTGATGTAGACAATAGCAGTAAGCAGATGTATTGGCATCAGTATATGCAGAATCTTGCAGCACCGAGTGCAGAGTCAAAGAAGGTCCGCAGTGCTTATGAAAAATCAGGCTCCGTAGATAATACATTTGTATTTAAAATTCCGGTATACAATAATATGCCAACTAATGCCTGTCCGGTTCCCGGAAAGGTTGCGAAGCCAACTGCAACGCCGACGCCGACACCAACAGCAACGCCGACACCAACAGCAACGGCGACGCCAACCGCGACGGCGACACCAACCGCGACTGCGACACCAACCGCGACGGCTACCCCAACCGCGACTGCGACACCAACAGTAACGCCGACCGCGACGGCGACCGCGAAGCCAACAGCAACACCAACAACGAAACCGGCGGCAACGGAAACCGCGAAGCCAACAGCCACAGCGACCGCGAAACCGGCAGCCACGGCGACCGCGACAGCAACGCCAACGGCGACACCAACAGCAACGCCGACAGCGAAACCGACGACGAAACCAGCAGCGACAGCAACCGCGAAACCGACAGCCATAGCGACCGCGACACCAACAGCAACACCGACAACGAAGCCGGCGTCAACGGCAACTGCGAAGCCAACGGCAACGCCGACGATGAAACCGGCAGCCACCGCGACTGCGAAGCCAACTGCGACACCGACGACGAAACCAGCAGCCACAGCAACAGCGAAACCAACTGCAACGCCGACGATGAAACCGGCGGCAACTGCGACCGCGAAGCCAACGGCAGCACCGACAGCGACGCCGACACCGGTACAGACAAATAATAACGAAACGAATACAACTGCAGCTGTGCAGCCAACCTTAGAACCAACAGTTCAGCCACAATTACCAACTGCTAATCCGCAGGAAACACCTGCTTCCGTACAGACAGTGGAAACACCAACTCCGGAAGCAACACCGCAACCTACAACACAGAACATTGTAGCGGCAACACCTAAGCCACAAACGGCAGAGGATGAAAGACCTACGGTAGAAATGAATATGGAAAACACCTCCAAGATATATGGAGACACCTTGAAGATGATTCAGGAAAAGGGTGTTGATGTAGTGCTTACCATGAATCCGGATGTTACATGGACAATTGATGGAACATCAATTGATACAAATGAGGTCCAGGATGTAGATTTGAATGTAACGCTTGGAAATAGTGAAATTCCAAGAGAGATGCTTGAAATCCTGACGGAGCAGGAAGATTATATTGAACTGAGTCTTGCTCATGATGGCAACTTTGGATTTACGGCAACATTGACCTTGTTACTGGAACAGGGACGCCCAGGAGAATATGCAAATCTGTACTATTACAATGAACAGGAAAATTGCTTTGAATTCCAGTGCGCATCCGAAATCAATGTAGCTAACAAAACATCCTTTAAGTTTGAACATGCTTCTGATTATGTCATTATCATAAGTAAAGAAGCAAAGAGCAATTTGGTAGAGGAGCATCGTGCAGAATTTGAGCAGATAGTGCAAAAGGATGAGGTAGTACCTGCAATGGAAAATACGCCATTACAAGAAGAATTGCCGGCAAAAGATACGAAGAAGGCAATCGGATATCTGGCACTTATCATCTTAGGCAGCATCGCAATTGGAATTGCAATATTCCTGATTGTAAAGGGAAGAGAAGATAAGTAAGCGAGTTTGTGTTTATGCGGGATAAGTGATTTTCTATATGCAGAATGACGCGTTGAAAACTATCCAAATGAAACAAGTGATTTTCTATATGCGGAAATATGCGTTGAAAATTTCCTAATCCAAGCAAGCGAGTTTCTATATGCAGAAATAAGCATTGAAAATCTCCCAATCCAGGCAAGTAAGTTTTTGTATACAGAATTACACACTCAAACCCACTCAAATTCCTACCCCAATTTCTTTACCGTCTGTACAAATCGCAAAACATCATCCGGAGCATGCAGGCTGTACAGCAAGCCATAAGGGATGCTGTATTCCCAATTGACGGGAATCGTTACAAGACCGGGATGGACATCCTGCCAGCATTCAATGGATAAAAGTACATTTCCGGTTTCGGCACAACGGTTAAAAACCGAAAGGTCATAAAAAGGCGGGGTATCTTCGATATGAATCTGCGGATGGTTGGTTTGAAGGTCATTGCGGATAAAATCATTTACGCCGGAATCTCCACGCTGAACCATCATTAAAGTTTCTCCATACAAATCACTGATGTCCAGACATGTTTTGGTAGAAAGACGGTGTTCTCTGGAAACGGCAATCATTTTGCGGTATCTGCCAAGCGGAAGAAACTGGCAGAGGGATAGCCATGCTTTGGAATCGCAGACACCAATCAGAAAATCAAATTTTTCGCCCAGTTTTTCGATTTCGCTCAGAATTCCTTCGTGGTTGTCCTCAAAAGGAACGAGATGGAGCTTGTAGTCCGGAAAATCCTGATTTACCCGATACCATAAATCCATAAATGGTTTGGCAGGATTTAAAAGAGAAGTGCCAACACAGAAGGTAGTGTCGTAGGCATGGGAAGCATTTCTGGCAGCGGCAATGGATTTGGCAGAGTAATCCATCAGATATTTTGCATCACGATAGATGATTTCTCCGGCAGGAGTAAGCTGTACTCCGGCAGAAGTGCGTTCCAAAAGAGTCAGATCCAGATGCTTTTCCAAAGCATTCATCTGTTTCATGACGGCAGTCGGGGAAATATATAATTGTTCTGCGGCTTTTGTAAAACTGCCAAGGTCAGCAACCGCAAGAAAAGTAGACAGTGCAGGATAATACATAAAAACCTCCCCCTATGGCGTGAACTAAAAGTTAATACAATGATAACATATTGGAGATTCCGGAGCAAGACGGAATTCGCTATACTGTTTTCATCGGAAGGATAGGAGTCTATCAGAAAATAAGAACCTATCAGAAAAAGGCAGAAAGGAAGAAGAAAAATGGGAAAGAAATTAATTGCATTTTATTCAAGAGCAGATGAAAACTATGTGAACGGAATGTTAAAGCATCTGGAAACCGGAAATACAGAAATTGTGGCAAATTATCTGCAACAGATAACGGGAGCTGATTTGTTTAAAATAGAACAGAAGGTGCCTTATGCAAAAGGATACAATGACTGTATTGCACAGGCGCAGGAAGACCAGCGGCAGGGAAAACGTCCGGAGCTTGTCAGATATCCGGAACAGATAGAACAGTATGATGAAATTTATCTTGGCTATCCCAATTATTGGGGAACCATGCCAATGGCAGTATTTACATTTTTAGAGCATGCTGATTTTAGTGGAAAGGTAATAAAACCATTCTGTACACATGAAGGAAGCGGAATGGGAAACAGCGTTCGTGATATTCAGAAGCTTTGTCCACAGGCACAGGTGGAAAAAGGACTTGCCATTTATGGAAGCCGGGCAAAACAGAGCCAGAAGGATTTGGAACAATGGGCATAAACGAAAGGAGATAAAAAATGAAGTATCTTGAAAAAGAGCAGTTTGAAAAAGCAAATATGTTTGGAACGGGTATGCCAAATGATGCATACGCAAAATATTTTATTGGAAATTCTTTTTTGAATCCGTTAACGAAACCCGGAGAAGACCCGATTTTTCTTGCAAATGTGACGTTTGAACCGGGATGCAGAAATAACTGGCATATTCATCATGCCAAAAGTGGTGGCGGACAAATTCTCATATGTACTGCCGGCGAGGGCTGGTATCAGGAAGAGGGAAAAGAAGCTGTCAGTCTTTCGGAAGGAAGTATTGTAGTGATTCGGCCGGGCGTAAAGCATTGGCATGGTGCCAAGGCTGATAGTTATTTCAGTCATATTTCGTTGGAAGTTCCGGCAGTAGAGGGCTCCAATGAATGGCTGGAGCCGGTATCGGATGATGTTTATAATAAGTTAAAATAGGAGAAAAGAGTATGGAAAAAATTGTACAGACAGCAGGCCGGGATGCACTCGGAGAATTTGCACCCGACTTTGCACATTTTAATGATGATGTTTTATTTGGCGAAAACTGGAACAACGAAGATATTGATTTGAAAACAAGATGTATCATTACCGTAGTTGCGTTGATGGCATCTGGAGTTACAGATTCTTCCCTGATGTATCATCTGGAAAATGCAAAGAAGCATGGAGTAACCAGAAATGAAATTGCTGCGATTGTTACGCATGTTGCATTTTATGCCGGATGGCCAAAGGCATGGGCGGTATTCCATATGGCAAAGCAGGTTTGGAGCGAAAAATAGTTTTTTGAAATTCCCCTTTTTTCGGAAATATGGTATATTTAATTTGGATGTCAGAAGAGACAGGATTCTTTTGACATCCAAATCTTTATAGGCAGTTGCCTATCGAAATTTTTATGAAAAAAGGAATCCTATAAAAGATGAAATTTTTGCATACGGCAGACCTTCATATTGGAAAAGTGGTAAATGATTTTTCCATGTTGGAGGATCAGAAAGATATTTTAAATAAAATTTTGCAGGCAGCATGTGAAAACAGTGTGGATGCAATTGTGATAGCCGGGGATATTTATGACCGTTCGATTCCACCGGCAGAGGCGGTAGCTGTTTTTGATGACTTTATTACCCGTGTTGTAGAGGCAGGAATTCAGGTCGTTCTAATTGCAGGAAATCATGATTCGCAGGAAAGAGTCAGTTTCCTTGAAAATATTTTGTGCAGACAGGGCGTACATATTGCAGGTGTAGTAAAGGAAAAGTTAAGCCGGTTTACCCTGGAAAAGAATGGAATTTTGACAGAATTTGTACTGCTCCCGTTTTGCCGGCCGGCGCAGGTACAGTGCCAGACCAGCCAGGAGGCAGTACAGAAGCTGTTGGAAGGATATTGGAAGGAAGAAAAAGAGCAGGAACCGGAACTGGGAAAAATGCGTGTTCTGGTAACGCACTTTTTTGTCACAAATGGTGGACATACACCGGAACTTTCCGACAGTGAAACAACGATACATGTAGGAAGTCTGGATAATGTGGATGCATCGGTGCTAAAAGGCTTTGACTATGTTGCACTGGGACATATCCATAAAGCACAGCAGATAGGGGAGGAACATATTTATTATGCGGGAACCCCATTGAAGTACTCGTTTGGAGAAACCAATCAGGTAAAAAGCGTTTCTATTGTGGAGCTTTGCCCGGCGAAGATAAGTGTAAAAAAAGTGCCTCTGGTTCCGCAGCATGATATGCGGAAAATAAAAGGAACATTGCAGGAGCTTCTGGATCAGGGAAGAGAAGAGGGAGCCTCCAGAGAAGACTATATCCAGGCATGCCTTACGGATTCCGGAGAACTGCTGGAACCAATGGAAACATTGCGAAGCGTTTATCCCAATGTCATGCAGATTATCAGAGAGCGCGAGGATGCCGGAATAGTTGGAAAAGAATTTGGAACGGGAGCAGAGGATATTTTTGTAAAGCGAAAAGAACCGAATCTCCTTTTTGAAGAATTCTATCATGAGGTTCAGGGAACCGGACTGACCGAGGAGCAAAAGGCGTATATACAGACGGTTGTTCGCGAGCTGGAGGAGAACTGATTTATGAAACCATTACAACTAACCATTTGCGGATGGGGACCATATAAAGATACACAGCACATTGATTTTGAACGAATGGAAGAGCGTGGACTTTTTCTGATTACGGGAGCTACCGGAGCAGGAAAAACAACGGTCTTTGATGCCATTATGTATGCACTGTATGGCGCCATGAGTGGAGAAGTGAGAGAAAAAGGAAGTGTCCGTTCTGACTTTGCAGCCGTAGGAACGCCTACGTATGTAGAACTTTTGATGTCCCATCATGGCAAACAGTACAAAATATACCGGAATCCGGAATACGCACGTCCCAAGAAACGGAAAAATGGTGAGGGAACGGAGTACACGAAAGAAAAAGAAAAATCAGTGCTTACCCTGCCCGATGGAACAGCAGTGGAGGGAACGAGTGAAGTAAACCGTAGAATACAGGAATTGCTCGGACTGGATTATCGTCAGTTTAAGCAGATATCTATGATTGCACAGGGAGAGTTTACGCGTCTGCTGCTTGCATCATCCGGAGAAAAAACAAGGATTTTCCGCGAAATATTTGATACGCAGATTTATGAAAAAGTAGCACAGACCTTAAAGGGAAAATCGAGTGCGCTTTATCGGGAAGTCAGTGAATGCCGTCATAAAATGGAGGAAGATCTGGATTTGTATCTTCCTATGGAAGAAAAAAAGGAAGAGTTTCAGGAGCTTACCGCAGGAAAAGCATACGATTATAAAGCAATAATACGATATCTGGAAGAAGAAAGAAAGTGTCTTCAGACATCTTTGCAGAATGCAGAAGCGGAGCTTCAAAAAAAGGAGAGTTTCCTGCTTCAGGCACATTTATATCAGGAGGTGCTGGAGCAGAAACAGCTGCTGGAGAGAAAAATCAGAGAAAACGAAGATAAACTCAGGGAATTGAAGGAGGAAGGAACGCAGCTTGCCTTTTTTGAACAGTACCGGGAGGCATTTGAGGAATTATTTGACCTCAGAAAGCAGAAGGAAGATTGGGAAAATAAAGAATTACATAATTCAACATTATGTAAACAAGAAAAGAAAAATACAGAAACCGCAAAAAATATCTATTTAAAAGGAGAAGAAGAGGAACGGCAATTAAGACAGAAGTTTGAGAATCAGCAGACTGCCTACCGGCACGGAATTGCAGGAATTCTTGCCGATGACTTGCAGGAAGGAAAGCCATGCCCGGTGTGTGGTTCCGTTCATCATCCGTTACCGGCGGAAAAAGAAGCGGATATTCCGACAAAAGAGCAGGTTGACCGGCTGCAGGATTTGTGTAATAAAAAGCAGGAAGAGGTCCGGATGCTTCATGGAAAGTTAATGGCATCCCTGGCAAAAACGGAGCAGCTGGAGGAACAGGGAAAAGAACTGCAAACACAGGGGTTGGAAATCGAAAAGAAATATCAGTCATATCCGGAGCGTCTCCGGGAAGTGCTGGAGCAGCATTCCGTGGAAGAAATCCGGGGGAAACTGCGCCGGGCAGAACAAATTTCTGTATTGTGTGAGGAAAAAGAAAAGCAACAAAAGAGTTTTCGTGAAGAATTGAATCAAAGAGAGGAAGATTGCAGACAGCGGAAGCAGGAGTTTCAGAACTATGATATGGAGAATGGAAGCCTGACGCCAATTGATACAGAGAATATCACAGGACTTTTGCAGGAGGCAGAAAAGGCAAAGAGTGTGGCACAACAGGAGTATGCAAAGAAAAAGAGTGTTCTGGAACGGAATCTTCAGATTAAGGATTCATTGTCTAAAAAGTATCATCAGATGACGAAACTGATGGAAAAGTATTCTCTGGTAAAAGGACTTGATGATGCGGCAAATGGGAATAATAAAAGAAGAATGGTGTTTGAGCAGTACGTTTTGATTTCCTACTTTGAAGAAATTCTGATGGCAGCAAATCTCCGGCTCAGAATGATGAGCAGTGGAAGATATGAACTGCGGCGTGTTCAAGAGATTCAGGATGGAAGAAGTAAAGACAGTCTTGATATGGAAGTGTTGGATTATTATACCGGAAAATACCGTTCGGTAAAAACACTGTCAGGAGGGGAAACCTTTAAGGTGGCATTGAGTCTTGCGCTTGGTATGAGCGATGTGATTCAGGCAGGAAAAGGCGGCATTCAGGTAGAAACGTTATTTATTGATGAAGGATTTGGTACGCTGGATGCAGAATCTCTGGACCAGGCATGCCAGGTGTTACAGGGACTTACGGAAAAGAACCGGCTGATTGGAATCATTTCCCATGTGCCGGAATTGTCGGAAAAAATAACCGATCAGATACGCATTGAAAAAACAAGCAGTGGAAGTAATATCCATGTTGTGGTATCTTAAATTACAAGGTAGTATTAGTCAGAAAAGAAAGTGGTTAATGGATGAAAAATAGAAGAATATATGCATGGCTGCTTGCGATTGTGTGTAGTATCAGTATGCTCCTTACGGGATGTGCGGGAACATCACCGGAAGGACAAAAGAAAAAAGTGGTACTGACAGCCGGATTTAAGAAAAACGAAGTATTTAAGATTGAAGATGTTTCGGGAACACTTCCCGAGATTATGGTATATCTTGTAACGATGCAGAATCAGTATGAAGCTTTATATGGAAAAGAAATCTGGCAGACAAATCTGGGGGACCAGACACTGGCGGATAGTGTGAAGGAAACCATATTGGCAAATCTGGCGCAGGTCAAGGCAATGAATCTGCTGGCAAAAAAGTACGACGTGACGTTAAGTGCCGATGACCTGGAAAAGATTACACTGGCATCCAGAGAATATTATGGAAGCCTGAATGATACCGAAATCCAGGTGATGGGAGTTACACCTGAAATCATTGAACAGATGTATCAGGAGTATGCCCTGGCACATAAAGTTTACCGTTATATCATTAAAGACATTAATCCGGAGATTAGTGATGATGAAGCAAGAACCATTACCGTAGACCATATCTTTATCAAAACATATGAGATGGATGGTACGGGAACCAAAATCGAATACTCCGAAGAAAGACGTCAGGAGGCATACGAGAAGGCAAAAGAAATACTGGCGATGGCAAGGGAAGAAGGCAGTGATTTTAAAGAACTGGTGCTGCAATATAGTGATGGCGATAAAGGGACGTATTCCTTCGGTAAGGGAGAAACTGAACCGGCCTTCGAAGAAGCAGCGTTCAATCTTGCAACGGGAGAAATCAGTGACATTATTGAAACGCCCTATGGCTTTCATATTATTAAATGCCTGAGTACATTTGACAAAGAGCAGACAAGCGCGAACAAGGTTAAGATTGTAGAGGAAAAGCGGGAAGAGGTCTTTGGTGAAGAATATGATGTTTTTGCGGGAAATCTGACAAAAGATCTGAATAAAGAGCTTTGGAGTTCCGTACAGCTTGTAGATCAGGAGGACGTTACAACGCAGGATTTTTTTGTGATATACCGCAAGTATATGGAGAAAGCAACCGAATAAAAAGATTTGTTAGCACTCATTTTTGATGAGTGCTAATTTTTTCTTGACTTTTAAAATAAACGGAATTAAAATATGTTCTATAGTAATAAAAAAGGAGTGATTATTGTGGCAGAAAAACATGGTAGTTTATCAATTAACAGTGAAAACATATTCCCAATTATTAAGAAGTGGTTATATTCCGACCATGACATTTTTTTCAGAGAATTGATTTCCAATGGTTGCGATGCAATCACCAAGTTGAAAAAACTGGACATGATGGGTGAGTATACATTGCCGGAAGATTACAAGGGTAAAATCCAGGTACTTGTAAATCCGGAAGAAAAGACGCTGAAGTTCGTGGATAACGGTATTGGTATGACCGCAGATGAGGTTGAGGAATACATCAATCAGATTGCATTTTCCGGTGCAACGGATTTTATTCAGAAGTATAAGGACAAAACAAATGAAGACCAGATTATCGGTCACTTCGGACTTGGATTTTATTCCGCATTCATGGTAGCCAATGAAGTCCATATTGATACTCTTTCCTGGCAGAAGGACGCAAAACCGGTACATTGGGAATGCGACGGTGGAACAGAATTTGATATGAAGGAAGGAACCAGGGAAGAAGTTGGTACAACCATTACCCTGTTTCTGAATGAAGACGTTCTGGAGTTCTGCAATGAATACAGAGCACGTGAGGTAATCAAGAAGTATTGTTCCTTTATGCCGATTGAAATATATCTTTCCAAAGAAAATACAACAGAAACACAGACCATTAAGGCAGAAGAAAAACTGGATACCGATGAGGTACTGGAAGAGATTAAACCAGAAAAGGAAGAAGATGGCCTGAAGCTCAAAATAAAGAAGCGTCCGGAACTTTTGAACGAAACACAGCCATTGTGGATGAAGCATCCAAATGAGTGTACAAAGGAAGAATACCTGGAATTTTACCGGAAAGTATTCCAGGATTACAAGGAACCATTGTTCTGGATTCATCTGAATATGGATTATCCGTTTAACCTGAAGGGTATTTTGTACTTCCCGAAAATCAATATGGAGTATGAATCTATTGAAGGAGTCATCAAGCTTTATAACAATCAGGTATTTATCGCGGATAATATCAAAGAAGTAATTCCTGAATTCCTGATGCTTTTGAAGGGCGTTATTGACTGCCCGGATTTACCGTTGAACGTATCAAGAAGTGCTTTGCAGAATGACGGATTTGTAAAGAAAATTTCTGATTATATTACGAAGAAGGTTGCAGACAAGCTTTCCGGAATGTGCAAGACGGAGAAGGAAGAGTACGACAAGTATTGGGATGACATCAGTCCGTTTATTAAATTTGGCTGTCTGAAAGATGATAAATTCTGTGAAAAGATGACCGACTATATTCTGTTCAAGAATCTGGACGGAAAATATCTGACACTTCCGGAATGCCTTGAAGTAAATAAGATTGACCCGGATGAAGTAGATAAGAACGAAGAAGCAGATGCTGATGTGGTGGATGAAAACGGAAATGAAGCAGACAACGAAGAAACGTCTGAAGAATCTGAGAAGAAAGAAAAAATCATCTACTATGTAACCGATGAAAAACAGCAGGCTCAGTATATTAATATGTTCAAGGCAGCAAAAATGGATGCCGTTATCCTGACACATAATATTGACCAGCCATTTGTTTCCCAGTTGGAGGCAAAGAATGAAGGTATCAAGTTTATGCGAATCGATGCAGACCTGACAGATACCTTCCGTGCAAAGACGAGCAAAAAGGCAGAAAAGGAACTTGAAGAAGCAGCAGAAGCCATCACCAAGGTAATGAAGAAAGCTTTGAAGAAAGACAAAATTACCGTGAAAGTGGAGAAGCTGAAAAACAAAAAGATTTCTTCAATGGTTACGTTGTCTGAGGAAAGCCGCAGAATGCAGGATATGATGAAGATGTATTCTATGCCCGGAATGGATATGGGAGCCTTTGGAAAAGAAGGAGAAACCCTGATTCTGAATGCAAATCATCCACTGGTAGAATATGTAATGAACCATACCGACGGTGCTAACGTAGAAATGATTTGTGAACAGTTATACGACCTGGCATTGTTGCAGCATGCTCCGTTAGAGCCGGAAGCAATGGCAAAATTTGTACAGAGAAGTAATGATATCATGATGCTGCTTACAAAGTAATTTGGGAGAGCAACCGAAATAAAGACCTCTGCATACTATATAGTAAATATAGATGCAGAGGTTTATTTATGCCTGAAAATGAAAACGGCCAGGTGACGTCTTCCGACAGAGGAAAGCTGCAGATTATGGTAACATCTTCCGTAGGATTTCTTCCAATTCAGAACGCCACAGTGACCATCTCCTATAAAGGTGTTCCGAACAATACCATCGAGGAGTTGAATACAGATTCTTCCGGTCAGACAGCAACGATTGAACTGCCGTCTCCACCGGTAGAATACAGTATGGAACCGGAACAACTGGAACAACCGTATTCCGAATACAATATCAAAGTAGAAGCAAATGGGTATGAGCCCGTAGAGGTTTCCGGAACGGAAATTCTTCCGGATGTGACTGCGTTACAGGGAATTTCGATGAATCCTTTGGAAACGGCACAAAGGGAAGACGAAGTAATTGTTATTCCGGACCATACCCTGTATGGAGAATATCCGCCTAAAATCGAAGAGGATGAAATCAAACCCATCGAAGAGGGTGAAATTGTATTAAGCCGGGTAGTGATCCCGGAGTATATTGTGGTGCATGACGGGGTGCCCGATGATTCCACAGCAAGAAACTATTATGTCCGTTATCGGGATTATATCAAAAATGTGGCTTCTTCAGAAATCTATGCCACATGGCCGGAAAACACCATTTACGCAAACGTGCTGGCAATTATGTCATTTACACTGAACCGTGTTTATACGGAATGGTATCGGAACAAAGGGTACAATTTTACAATCACCTCATCTACTGCTTATGACCAGAAGTGGATATACGGACGAAATATCTATTCCAATATCAGTCTGATTGTAGATACGATTTTTGCAAATTATCTTTCCAGACCGGGGGTAAGACAGCCTATTTTCACATCATACTGTGATGGACAGCGGGTAACCTGCAGTGGTTTGAGCCAGTGGGGGTCCAAATATCTGGGGGACCGGGGATATACTCCGATTGAAATTATCCGTTACTATTATGGAAATGATATGTATATTAATTCCGCCGTCAGCGTGTCGGGAGTACCTTCTTCCTGGCCTGGCTATAACCTGAATATTGGTGCATCCGGGGACAATGTGCGTACGATACAGCGTCAGTTGAATCGAATTGCACAAAACTATCCGGCAATTCCAACCGTTACGGTAGATGGTATCTATGGACAAAGAACGGCGGAAGCCGTCCGTACATTCCAGCGTATTTTTAATCTGCCACAGTCCGGAATTGTGGATTTTCCGACATGGTACAGTATCTCCAATATTTATGTAGCGGTATCACGTATTGCAGAACCGGGATAAACATTGATTTTGTGCATATGGATGCGATGGGTGTTCATATGCACAAACATTTTGTCTTGAAGTAGTTTTCTAAGGTTTGGTGTTGCGAAAAGCAACGTCAGAATGGTATACTGATTATGTATATTTTGATGTGGTTACTACCGGAGGAAAACGTGTTGTGCGGGAAGCGATAGACAGAATTTTGGAAGGAAAGTTTAATAATGATGTTCACTCCCTTGATTTTTCGAGTCCAGTAATTGAACTGGTATTACAGCCGGGAGAGCAATACGAGGGAAACTTTACCATTTTAGGTCGCGCAAATGTTTATACGGAAGGAACCGTTTCGTCTACCCGTTTAAGAATGAAGTGTCTGGTAGAACAGTTTGTAGGCACGAAGGAAGAAATTCCGTATGTATTTGATGCCAGGGGAATGGCTGACGGGGACGAATTAAAAGGAGAATTTCGAATCGTATCGAATCAGGGAGAATATTTTATCCCCTATGATATAAAAATTAGAACGGAAAATCTGGATTCAAGTCTTGGAAAGATCAAGAACCTTTTTCACTTTACAAATCTGGCAAAGACCAATTGGGAGGAGGCAGTTGCACTGTTTTACTCTCCTGATTTTGTGCGCATTTTGGGTGGAGTGGACAGACAGTATCGTGAAGCATACCGTGGACTTGTGAGCGGAGAACACAAGGAGCAGTACGTCGAAGAATTTTTACTTGAAGTCAAAAAGAAACAGGAAATTGAGTATCTGATTGAAGAACAGGAAATTCGTGTAGACAATCCGATTGGAACCATTGAAAAACGTATTGCCATTCAGCGGAATGGATGGGGATATTCCGAGCTTTCGGTGCAAATCGAAGGAGATTTTCTTTCGGCAGAAAAAACGCAGTTAAGGGATGAGGATTTTCTGGGGAACCACTATCAGTTTCCTGTTTACATATCGGAAGAGAAGCTTCATTATGGAAAAAATTATGGAGTCGTCAGATTTTGCAATGCTTATACCAATGTGGAGGTAAAAATCATTGCGTATAAGCAGCAGATAAACCGCAGATTTTTGGAAATCAAGCGGCAGAAAAAGCATGCTATCGTAGAACTGATGCAATATTATCAGGCTTTCCGGACGAAAAAGATCGGCGCGCCTCTGTGGATGAGTGAAACGGAAAAAATCATTGATCGCCTGATTGAACTGGACAGTAATGATCCGGCGTATCTGCTGTTGCGGGTTCAGCTGTTAATTACACAGGAACGAAATAACGAAGCGGAATGGCTGATGGGACAGATTGACGGTATGCTGGTGGAGAATTATAATCCGACGCTTTACTGTTATTATATGTATTTGTCTACCTTGCTGAATCGCAAAGAAGACTATATTGATGAAATGGCAACGCAGGTAGAGTATGTTTTCCGGGAAAACAGGAACAACTGGCGGATAGCATGGCTGTTGATTTATCTTTCCGGAGATTATTCCAGAAGTCCGTCCAAAAAGTGGATGGTACTGGAAGAGCAGTTTTTAAAGGGTGCAAACAGTCCGGTCATTTATATTGAGGCATACCATCTGATTGCAGCAAATCCAACGTTGTTAATGCAGCTTGGCGAGTTTGAAATCCAGGTGCTTTCCTATGCGGCAAAAGCAGAGCTTCTGACCGCAGACGTTATTGAACAGATTATTTATCTCGCACAAAAGAAAAAAGGATACCATAAGCGTATTTACAGTATTTTATGTGCATGCTATCAGGTATTTCCGACCGATGATGTATTACAGGCAATCTGTACGATACTGATTAATGGAAATGTTACCGACAAAAAGGCATTTTCCTGGTATGAAAAGGGAATCCAGAAGGAACTCCGGATTACGAGATTATATGAATATTATATGATGTCTTTGGAATTGGACGAGCATGTGACAATTCCTAAAATGGTATTGATGTACTTTGCTTTTGACAGCAATCTTGATGTGATACACAATTCGTTCCTGTATGCTTATATCTATCGGAACAAATCCTTATATCCCGAATTGTTTGAAAGCTATCGGGAGCAGATAGACCGATTTGTTGTTTTTCAGATTTTAAAGGGAAAAAGTAACAAATGGCTCGCTTATTTATATAAAAACATGATTACGGAAGGTCATATTACGGAAGAAAGTGCTGTAGGACTGTCAACAATTCTGTTTACTTATCAGATGAAGTTGAAGCGCAAAAATATCTGCAAGGTGATTCTGATTTATAAATGTCTCAGAAGAGAACTGGAATATCCGGTTTCCGGACAGGAACTTTGTATTCCGGTATATGGAAATGATTATCGTATCATTTTGGAAGACACTGCCGGAAATCGTTTCTGCAGGGAAAATGAATATGAACTGGTCCGGATGATGATTCCTGATAAAATTGCATCGATGATTGAACCATATATCAATGATCAGGTTTTGTTTGACTTATGGTTATGCGAACACGGTAGAGAGTTCTCTTCCGTTTCCGAAGAAAACGTCGAGCATATGAAACGAATTATGAATTCTCCAATGATTAAGGAAGATATTCAGCGTGAAATCCGTATGAAGCTGATACATTTCTTTTATGATAAGGACCGGATGCAGGAACTGGATGAATGTCTGGAAGAAATGACCGTGGAACAGGTTTCCGCGGATGCTATGTCACAGGTAATCCGGTTTATGGTCATCCGGGGGATGTATGAGAAGGCCTATGAGTGGATTTGCGTCTGTGGTGGTGAGGGCATTGAGGCAAAACTGATTGTACGGTTATGCAGCAGACTCATTGCACAGAATGAAATAGAAGATGAAAAAATGATGACAGCACTTGTGCATCATGCATTTCTGGCAGGAAAATACGATGAAAATCTTCTGAATTATTTATGCCGTGCATTTTGCGGAACGATTAAAGAAATGCGTGATATCTGGAAAGCTGCGGAAGATTTCGGCGTAGACACCCGCGAACTGAGTGAACGTATCCTGGTGCAGATGCTTTATACCGGGGCGTTTGTGGGAAACACCATGGCTATTTTCAAAAGCTATGTGGAAAAAGGAGCCAATACACAGATTGAGATGGCATTCCTGGCACAGTCCTCATATGACTATTTTGTGAAGGACAAGCTTACGGATAAAATCCTGCTGGAGGAAATTCAGCGGTTGCTGAAGCAGGGAGAGGAACTGCCTTTTGTCTGCCGGCTGGCTTATACAAGATATTACGCCGAGCATAAGAAGCAGATTGACGAAACGGTTTCGGCAAATCTGCTGGTATTTCTCCGGGAACAGCTTGCACAGAATCTGAGTTTCCCGTTCTACAAGGAATTTGCAGAGCAAATTACATTTATGCATAAATTTATGGATAAAACGATGGTGGAATACCGCATGAAAGAAGGAAACCGTGCCATCATACACTATGTCATTGAACGGGAAGGCAATGATGAAAACGAATATATAAAAGAAGAAATGCGGAACATGTATGGCGGGGTCTGCGTAAAGGAGTTTACCCTGTTTTTTGGAGAAACCCTTCAGTATTATATTATTGAGGTGGAAGATGACAAGGAACAGCTTACCGAAAGCGGCACCTTCAGCCGTAGTGATACGGATGTGATTCAGAGTATGAGCCGTTATAATCTGATTAATGATATTGCGATGGCAAGATGGCATGAAAAACTATTCCCGGTATTAGAAGAATTAAATATAGGATTTGTGGCATTTTCACCTCTGGCAAATGGTTTTTTGTCTGGTAAATACAATGCACAATCTGTTTTTGAAAAGAATACAGACTATCGCTCGATTATGCCGCAATTCCAAAAAGATTCTTATGAGAAAAATCAGGAGTTTTTAGCGTGGATACAGGCATTTGCAGAAGAAAAGAATGCGACAGTTGCTCAGATTTCTCTGGCATGGATGGTTGATAAAAAGCCATATCTTGTTCCGATTCCGGGGACAAGAAAACTGGAACGTTTGAAAGAAAATGCGGGTGCATCTGATATTTTACTGACACCAGAAGAAGTGAAAAAAATAGATGCTATGCTTGAAAAGATTCCTATGTCTGAGGTGTTTGGTGGAACTAAAGTTACAGAGTAGATGCGAATATTTAACAGTGTGAATATCAAATTAAAATCTGATATTCACGCTGCTATTCTTCCAAAACTTATAAATAGTTATAAGAAACTAATTCGCTTATAGGAATACGGGTTTTAGAATGACGCTCTGAACTTTCCGCATTGCCCATTCCATAACCAATAGCCAGAATATTAATGGGTTCTAAGGTATCAGGTAACTGAAATTCTTTTTTGAGTACATCTGGTTTAAAAAAACATATCCAAACGGTTCCTAATCCCAATTCGGTTGCTTGCAGCATCATATGGTCTGTTAAAATGGAAGCATCAATATCTGTCGTCTGCTTGTTATCAAAGGGTCTTGTCCATGCTTTTGAATGGTCGGCACAAACAATGATGGCTAGTGGTGCATTGTAAATATTTCCAGCTTTTGCAATGCTTTTCAATCTTTCCTTATCCTGCACAACCAATAGTTTTACTGGCTGTAAATTTGCAGCAGTAGGTGCCACATGAGCGGAGGTAAGTATTTTTTCTAGTTTTTCTTTTTCTACGGGTTTATCTTCATATTTTCTAACAGAATATCTTTTTTTTGCAATATCTAATAATGTTGTCATATAAAAGTCTCCTTGTTTTTTATTGTATCTTAGGTCAACCTATACTATAATTGTACTCAAAAAAGAATTTC
>OQVT01000663.1_pt1 | contig 20088 bp, 15 predicted proteins | sample 1691561 | NCBI WGS metagenome assembly OQVT01 (sample SAMN03418260, study PRJEB22391) | human gut metagenome | biome: human-gut; feature: organic feature; material: feces | host: Homo sapiens | place: Tanzania | collected 2013-01 | reverse complement strand
AGATGTTCCAATGGATGGTATTTCTTGGAAGCAAAACCAAAAAGCCAGTACCCCGAAGAACACGTCGGAATGTGTGCCTGATACACCCTGCTGATCGGAAAACTGTGACTGGCCTTTCTGTGCATCACCCTGCAGGATTCCTCATCTTCATCATAAAAAGGACTTCCATGCTGATACACCATGATACCGTCTTCTTTCAGCGCTCTATAGCAGTTGCCGTAAAACTCTTTTGTAAAAAGACCGGCATTATGTCCCAGCGGATCAATGGCATCGTTGATAATCAAATCGTATTCATTCTGTCTTAAACGCAGAAACTTCAACCCGTCTTCATAATAAATGCTGACTCTCTTAAGTCTCCGTACTTGGCACCGTCTGCAGGATATAATCCGCAGTAGACCATCGGGTTTACTTTCTTATATCCCGGAAGTGCTTCTGCGCATGGTCTTTCTTTATCTGTTACTGTATCACCTACACGGGTATCGCCAAGGTTCTTGATGCTGGCTGTGATGTAGCCTACCATACCTGCTGTCAGCTCATCGCACGGAATGAACTGGCCTGCGCCGAAGTATCCTACTTCTACGACTTCTGTTGTGAATCCGGTTGCCATCATATGGATCTGGGTGCCTCTCTTGACACGACCGTCCATGACACGGCAGAATACGATAACTCCTTTGTATGCATCATAAACAGAGTCAAAGATCAATGCTTTCAGCGGAGCGTTTACATCTCCGTGCGGTGCAGGGATCTTGGTTACAATCTGCTCCAGGACTTCTTCTACGTTGAGGCCTGTTTTGGCTGAGATTCTTGGCGCATCGTGGGCTTCAAGGCCGATGACGTCTTCGATCTCATTTACTACACGATCCGGTTCTGCGCTTGGCAGGTCGATTTTGTTGATGACTGGAAGTACATCAAGGTCATGATCCAGTGCAAGGTATACATTTGCAAGTGTCTGGGCTTCAATTCCCTGTGCAGCGTCTACTACAAGGATTGCACCATCGCAGGCAGCAAGGCTTCGGGATACTTCGTAGTTGAAGTCGACATGTCCTGGGGTGTCAATAAGGTTAAAGATATATTCTTCGCCGTCTTTGGCTTTGTATACGATTCGGACTGCCTGAGATTTGATGGTGATTCCTCGTTCTCGTTCGAGATCCATGTTATCAAGAACCTGAGACTGCATCTCACGTTCGGTCAGGGTACCGGTCATTTCGATGATTCGGTCGGCAAGGGTGGATTTGCCGTGGTCTATATGTGCAATAATGCAGAAATTTCTGATTTTACTCTGATCTATCATTCAGGAATTCCCTCCTACTATTTCCTGTTCTCTCGTCCCATTATACACCGGAAATATCTGTCTGCTGATGGAGATTATTCCGGCTTTGGACTACTCTGATTGGTTAATTGCTAATTAAGAATTATATCACAGCTCCAGTTACTTTGTCACGTATTTATTACGCTCTGAAAATTCCAATAAAAGTTCTATTGTAATTGCTCAGATATTTACAAGTCAAACTACATTTGCTACCCCTGCAGTACCCTATTGAGAATATCCGCAAAGGGCTCCATAGCATTCTTCACTTCCTGAACTGTGTTGGTCTGGGCACCGGCCTCCAGAAGAATGGAGCGTGGACGTAAGTGGAGGTTGTAGCGGTAGCCTGCAAGGTAGATTCCCCGATAGAATTCGGGATAGTATTGTGCAGCCTGGTATTCTAATTGAAATGAGAATGCCAGGTTTTGCTGTATGTAGGGGTTCGGCAGATAATCCAGCGAACCTTTGGTGACTGTGTAGCTCAGTCCATTATAAAAAAGGATCTGGGCAGTTGGTTTTCCGTTCATGTCTGTTACAAGGTGGCGATCTTCGGGGACACCGTCTCGATGAAGGTCGATAATGACCTGAATGTCAGGGTGTTCCTGCAAATACAGCTCAAGATAGTCCCGGGCGTAATCGTAGGCTGCGCTGCGGTCAAGGTCACCGGATTCCATGTCAAACTGCTCTTTGATGTGATCAACCTTATAGCCATAGTTTTCAGTGAGAAGCTGGGTCAGGTAGTCTCCGACTCCTACTATGGTGTCTGCTTCTTCGCCTTCTCTGGAATCTGCGAAGGTTTCCTGAGAATGGCTGTGGTAGATCAGAATCTGAGGGGTTTCTGTGTCTTTGGAAATTTCGAAGTCCTGCTGGAGGAAGTCTTCTGCATTGATCTGGACGGCATCTGCTTCTGTGTTGGAATCTACAATATAGAATTGTCCCAGCAGATAGTTATAGTCTGCGAGTTTTGCCGGAGACAGGTCAATTTCCGGATGTGGGATCGCTGCTGCCAAAGTTTCTGTGGAATCGTGAAGATCTGGTTCGTCAGGTTCTGGTGACTCCTGAATTGTTTCAGAGTGGTCTGCCGCCTCTGATGCAGGTGTTATTTCAGTAGCAGATATCTCCTCGGGTATAGGTGTTTCCTCTGGCGTAGCTGTTTTTTCCGGCGCAAGTGTTTCCTCCGGCGCAAGTGTTTCCTCCGGCGTAGCTGTCTCCTCCGGTATAATTGTTTCCTCCGGTATAGCTGTTTTTTCCGGCATAGCTGTTTCTTCCGGTACAATTGTCTCTTCTGTCACTGCGTTTTCTTCCGGTTCAGGTGTTGTTCTCTCATTCTCAGCCACAAGCTGTTCAGACCTGGCGCGTTCGCCGAGATATTTTCCATTTTCTCCTGCGATTTTTTCATAAGTTTCCCTGTCTTCATAGGAAGATACCCGGGTCTTTTTTTCCAGAAAGCGGTACAGGGGCAGATGCCTGTACACATTTTCTCCTGTAAACAACGCCCCCGGCAGCATTGCCAGAGTAACAAAAAAGCACATGCTCAGCACAATGCAGAACGCTTTCTGAAAGTTTGTCACATGGATCACCTCTTGACTTATCCTATGTCCATGCCTTCTCATTTATACGCAGTTCAATATTAACAGAAATATTTTCCATTTATCCACCTATTTTCTCAAAAGCCATATTCAACCCTTCTGAGATTGTGAAGCTCAGGTATTTTACTGTTTCATCTACATCTTTGGGAGTTACAAACATGGTGTGGAGATGAGGTGAAATCATTTCTTCCAGAAATTCTTTTTGTTCTGCTTCTTCCAGTGTATCCAGAAGATGTGCCATGGAATCGTGAACAATAGTTGCCGCATCTACTACAGTAGGAACTCCGATTCCTATTACTTTTACCTGCAGATTTTCTTCTGTAAGCCCTGTTCTGTGATTACCAACACCTGAACCCGGATTGATTCCTGTGTCTGTGATCTGGATCGTCCGATTCAGACGCCTGGTGCTTCTTGCTGCCAGAGCATCAATAGCGATCACTACATCCGGCTTTGTTTCTGCCACAATCCCTTGTATGATCTCAGATGTCTCCATCCCTGTCTGTGCCATTACACCGGGAATAATGCCGCTGATGCGATGCATCTTCTCTTTTCCCAGGCTCTGAAGACCATATTCTTTTATCATATGTCTTGTTATATGAAGGTTTTCCACCACATGAGGGCCAAGAGAATCTGCAGTGATCGCCGAATTTCCCAGGCCAACCACAAGGATCGACAGTTCTCTGTCCAACCTGATCACTTTTTGCAGATGACGGGCAATCTCCTGAGAAATTTCTCTGTGATAGTCATCATCATGTACAGACAGCCCCGGTGCCTCTATAGTAATATAGTTTCCCTGAGGCCGCCCCATTGTACGGGCACCATTTTCTGTTGTGATCTTTACCACAGTTGTGCGGATATCTTTTTCTTCATTATACTCTTCATGGATCTCTACTCCGCGGACCTCCACATTTTCCTTTGTAAACCGTTCGGTTGCCTCCAGCGCCAGGTCTGTCCGTATTCCGTAATTATCCAGCATTTTCTCTTTCCTCCCTGCTCTTTTATCATGTCAAATAATTTTATATCTATTTTTAGCTTTTTTTATAGAAATATGTATTGACAAGGATGAATATTTGAGATAATATATATAAGCATGTTCATAGAAGCGCCCGTGTCTGTTTCTATGACAGGAGTATAATAATTTTTATCGAATTAAATTGGAGGTGTACGAATTGGCTAACATTAAATCTGCTAAGAAGAGAATTTTAGTAAACAGAACAAAAGCAGCTAGAAACAAAGCAATCAAATCTGCAGTTAAAACTTCTATGAAGAAAGTTGAAGCAGCAGTAGCAAATAAAGATAAGGCAGCTGCAGAAGTAGCATTAAAAGATGCTGTTTCCACAATCAGCAAAGCTACATCTAAAGGTGTTTATCATAAAAACAACTGCGCAAGAAAAGTTGCTCGTTTAGCTAAAGCTGTTAACAGCATTAACTAATTATAGATTGAATTTTTAATTATAAGCTTATAATTAAAAGGACAGCCATCACCGTCATGTGGCTGTCTTTTTATTTTCTTTCGTAACTGCCGGATATTCCGGCAGCTACCATTTTTCTTATTTTACTTTACTGCTGTATTTAATGATCAGCAATTCCACGCTCAGCTTATCTTCCAGGCGTCCTGTTTTCACCGATTCTTCTGCATCCACAAAATCTTTTACTGCCTGTTCCAGTTCTGATATGGTATAGGCTCTGGCACATGTTGTGATATTTTTCACAACAAACCCGGGCACTCCCAGTTTTGAAGCTATCTCCGTCTGCGCAAGTCCTGCTGCTGCAAACTGTTTTGCCAAAAGCAGCTGACGGTACTGCTTGGCAAGAAGAAAGAGTATCCTCATCGGCGGCTCTTTCAGAGTCAGCAGATCATAATAAAGCTCCAGTGCTCTCTCCTGGTTTTTCTCTGTCACTGCACGTACCATATCAAAGATTCTGTTGGTTGTCTGAGTGGTACAGATCTCTTCAATATCCTCTGCAGTCACCACATCCCTGCCTTCTGTATAGCTGACCAGCTTTTCCAGTTCCATTCTCAGATTTCCCATGTCAGTTCCTGTTTTCGTCAGCAAAAGTTCCATATCTCTCTGCGTGATCTTCTTTCCTGCTTTTCCAAGGATTCCCGCTGCCCAGCGCATAAGAGTTTTCTCATCCTGCCGCACAAATTCCCCGATGCTGCCACAGGCTTTTACCGCTTTGTACATACGGTTTCTCTTATCTACTTCAGATTCTGAAAAAATCAGATACAGATAATCCGGCAGTTCTTTCATATAATCTGCCAGTTCCTCACACTTGTTCTTGAAAAATCCGGTGTCCTCCAGAAGGATCACTCTGCGGTCTGCAAAAAAAGGCATAGTCTCGCAGAGGTCTATCAACTGTTTTATATCAATCCCCTTGCCTTCATAGTGATTGAAGTTCATAGTATCTCCATCCGGATTCAATGCCTTTACCAGATTTTGTTTATACTGTTGTTTCAGATATGCTTCCTCTCCATAGAGAAGATATACCTGTCTAAAATTTCCTGATTTAATGTCTGCCTGTATGTTTTTCAATTTTCTACTCCTGGCTGTTTTATCTGTAACTGTTCAGCAACCTGTCTTTCTATTCACAGATACAAAGATACCAGACTGCGGAACAGCTACTTTCATTGTATCAATTTCATCACATAATAGCCAGCAGAAATTTTCAGGTTCTTATTCAGCCGCCCAGTTCTACCATCCTGTTGATGCATCTTCCTGCACCTTCCATAACATTCTCAGGAAGGATTATCTCCTCTCCTCCCTGTCCTTTCAGACAGTTATAGATGTCCATTAAGGTAGTAACCTTCATATTCATACAGGTAAGCTGCACTGCAACTGGATAGAATTTCTTATCCGGACATTCAAACTGAAGATGCTCCACAATGCTGTTTTCTGTTCCGATGATAAATTCTTTATGTCCCGATTTCTTTGCAAAGTCCATGATCCCTGTGGTGGAACCTACGAAATCAGCCTGCTCCACTACTTCCTGACGGCATTCCGGGTGTACCAGGAAAAGTGCATCCGGATGTGCTGCTTTAGCTTTTTCCACATCTTTTGCACTGACCACTATATGTCTCGGACATCCGCCTTTATAAAATGCAAAGGTTTTCTCCGGAAGTTTTTCTGCCACATAATGTCCCAGATTAGGATCCGGAATAAATAAAATCTTATCCTCTTCCATTTTTCTGCAGATCTCAACTGCAGATGAGGAAGTAACGCATACATCACATTCTGTTTTCAGTTCTGAAGTTGTATTGATATAGGCAACAACTGCATAATCCGGATACTGCGCTTTTAATTCACGAAGACCTTCAAGATCAAGCTGTTCTGCCATCGGACAGCCGGCCACTGGATTTGCCAGCCATACTCTCTTATCAGGACTTAAGATTTTACAGGTTTCCGCCATAAAACGAACACCGCACATGATCACGCCTCTGCAGTCTCTTTTGGCTGCCTGCACACTCAGACCATAGGAATCTCCTGTATAATCTGCAACTTCCAGAATCTCCTGACCCTGATATGCATGTGCAAGGATACAGATATCCTGTTCTTTTTTCATTCGCAGGATTTCCTGCTGAATTTCTGCTATTGTCATTTTCTAAATTCCTTCTTAGTATTGTATGTTGTTTTTATATTTTCCCTATTCCTGCTGTTCCTTTTCCCAGGGCTGAAGCGGTGCAAGAAAGCCCGCCTTCTCCAGCTGTTCTCCGATCAGATCCAATCGTTCCTGACTGGCAGCTTCTACCAGATGATAGTGATATCCGGAGGTCGCATTGCTTAACACAGTAGAATGACTGCTGTTGATCGCCTGGACAAACTCGTTTACATCCTGTCTGGAACGGATGTCCATCTCCGCACTGACGCGTCCGTAAACTCTGTGGCTGATACTGATATTTTTCACCCTGCCGCCACAGTCCACGATCAGGTTCAGCTCTTCTGCAGCCTCCTCCTGTCCATGTCGTACTTTAAATTCTCTGGTACAGGCAACATCTTTATCCTGCTGCAGCACATATCCTCTGGTGGTGGACAGAATTCCCGGTGTTGAAGCACGTATCACTGCCATATCCTGCACGATCACCTGTCTGCTTACTCCGAACTGCGATGCCAATGCCCTTGCAGCCACAGGTTTCTCCGCCTGATTAAGTAACTTTAATATCTCAGTTCTTCTCTGAGCAGTATTCATGTTTTTCATCCTTTCTTCATGATATATCAGATACATGCGGATCACTTCTGTGCAGAAGCAGATCCCGCAGTTCTACATTATATTGCATGAAGATTTTTCATGGAAATATCAAGGATTGGAGCTGAATGTGTCAGCGCACCGCTGGAAACAAAATCTACACCTGTTTCCAGGATTTTTGCAATATTTTCCTTTGTGATATTTCCGGAGCATTCTGTCTGTGCCCGTCCTGCAATCAGTTCCACAGCTTCTTTCATCATTTCAGGTGTCATATTGTCAAGCATAATAATATCAGCACCTGCTTCTACAGCTTCCTTTACCTGATCCATAGATTCTACTTCAATCTCGATCTTACGGACAAATGGTGCATATTCCTTTGCCATAGCCACTGCCTTTGCCACACTTCCCGCTGCTCCGATATGGTTATCCTTAAGGAGTACACCGTCAGAAAGATTATATCTGTGGTTACATCCACCACCTACACGTACAGCATATTTTTCAAAAACACGGCAGTTAGGTGTTGTCTTTCTGGTATCCAGAAGTGTTACCTTGCTTCCTTCCAGAAGTTTTGAGACCTGATTTGTATAAGTAGCAATACCGCTCATTCTCTGAAGATAATTCAGGGCAACTCTCTCTCCTGAAAGCAGAACGCGGATATCTCCTGTCACTGTTCCAAGAAGATCACCTTTCTTAACTGCATCTCCGTCTTTAAAATTAAAAATGATTTCTGTTTTCTCATCCAGAATCTGAAATACTCTTGCGTACACATCCAGTCCGGCAATAATTCCATCTTCTTTTGCGATAAGATCTACAGTTCCTTTTACTTCGCCTGGCATAACTGCATTTGTGGAGACATCCTCACTTGTAATATCCTCCTCAAGCGCCATACGGATCAGCTTATCTGCCTGCATTTTCATTGTAATACTATTCATGACTTTTTCTCATCCTTTCAATTTCTCTTAATACGGTTTCGTGATAGCCATTCAGCAATTCCTCTCTGCTGTCATATATTTTCATATCAATCGCATCTGCTCTCACATAATCCGGTGTCTGTCCAAATATCATATCATCTGCAGCCTTTCTTGCAAAGACCAGAGATTCCAGAAGTGAATTACTTGCCAGACGGTTTTTTCCGTGGACACCATTACAGCTTGTCTCTCCGCATGCATAAAGTCCGTTCATGGAAGTCCTGCTTCCCAGATTCACCTTGATTCCGCCCATAAAATAATGCTGGGCAGGAACAACAGGGATAGGTTCTTTTCTTGGGTCAAAACCTTCCTCCAGACACTGCTCGTAAATATGAGGAAAATGTTCCATGATCGTTTTTTCTCCAAGAGGACGCATATCTTCCCATACAAACTCTGTTCCATCCTTTTCCATCTGTGCAAAGATCTTCTGGCTCAGAATATCTCTTGGCTGTAACTCACTGGTAAAGCGCTGTCCGTTTTTATCGTACAGAAAAGCTCCTTCACCTCTGACTGATTCTGAGATCAGGAAACGACGTCCCGGCTTTTTGGAATACAGAGTAGTTGGATGAATCTGGATATAATCCAGATTTTCCATTTTCACATGATGTTTCATGGCAATTCCCAGTCCATCTCCTGCTATATGTGAAAAATTGGTGGAATTTTTGAAAAGTCCGCCGATTCCGCCACAGGCAAGGACTACATATTGAGAATATACCGGAAATGCCTGATCATTCTGATCCATAACAATAATTCCACATACAGTATTATCTTTGGAGATCAGATCTACCATTGTCATATACTCACAGATTTCTATATTTTCTTTTGTCTTCGCAACATTCAAAAGTGTCTGTGTGATCTCTTTTCCTGTAATATCCTCATGAAAAAGAATTCTTGGCTGGGAGTGTGCCCCTTCTCTGGTAAATGCCAGATTTCCCAGACCATCTCTGGTAAAATCCACATGATAACGCAACAGATCTCTGATAATATCATTGGAACTGCGGATCATCAGGTCTACTGCTCTTTTATCATTTTCATAATGTCCCGCTCTCATAGTATCTTCAAAAAAATTCTCATAATCATCTTCGCCGCGCAGCATACAGATTCCACCCTGGGCAAGAAAAGAATCTGACTGATCTGCCTCCTGCTTTGTAATAAGCAGAATTTTCATTTTCTCCGGAAGATTCAGTGCACAGTACAGTCCGGCTGCTCCTGTTCCCACAATAATGGCGTCATAATGTTCTTTCATATTTTTTTCCTCACATCGGTATCAGGTCTGATTTATTTTTGTCTGTGCAATTATACTACCCAGATATACAGGTGTCAAGACACCTGTATATCATTATGACAATATTATTTACAGATGGTAACAGCCCCACAATCTCTGGTGATAAGCACTCTGCTTCCGCTGTCCTTCAGACGTTTTAATGTATCAGGGGACGGATGTCCGTAAGTATTCGTAGCAGAACAGGAAATAACAGCTAATTCCGGTCTGGTTATTTCCAGAAAATCTGCTCCTGTGGAATATCCGGATCCATGATGGGCAGTTTTCAGGAAATCCACATCTTCCAGCAAGCCATTCTCTATCAGCTTTTTTTCTGTTTCCATTCCGATATCTCCTGTAAACAGCCCTCTAAAATTTCTGCTTATCATTTCCAGTACCATTGCATCCTCATTCACATCTTCCCCGGAAGCATCGGACTGAGGCCATAAAACCTTCAGTCTGGTGCTTCCGTATCTGATCTCATCTCCTGATTTCACAGTAAGTATCCGCACTCCTGCTGCTTCTGCCAGTTCTGTCAGTTCCTGATAATTTTTGTTATCTTGAACATCATGCCAGTCCGGAAGAAACAGGTTTTCTATCTCCAGACAGATCAGATTTTTTTCGCTGAATTCCAGAAGCTGCCTTACTCCACTGATATGGTCTTCGTCTGTATGAGAAATATAAATTCCGTCAAGTCTGGAAATCCCTCTGCTTTTCAGATAAGGGAGCAGTTGGTATCTTCCCAGCTCTTTCTTATTTGTACTGCCTCCATCGATAAGGATATTCCATCGATTTTCAATTTCCACTACAATTCCATCACCCTGTCCCACATCCAGACATGCGATACGAAAATCTTCCCGGGGCTTATAACCGATCAGCAGCAATGCCAGACATATCAGGCCTGTGCCTGCAGTCCTGATTCTCCACATATGTAAGCAGGTCCTGTTTTTATTCTGTTTTGCACATTCCTTTCGGGATAGAGCTATATATATCCACAATGTTTCTCCAAAAATCAGATAATAAACCACAATCTGCCACACTTCCGGCTTTCCACCTGTCCAGGTACAAAATGGAATTTTTCCCAACATCACTGTCAGAAATTCGTATCCCTTCAAAATGACCCTGCCCGGAACAGCAGCCCAGAATGCGCCCTTTACAGTAAATAATCCCAACAGCGCACCTGCAGTTCCGCTTCCCAGCACAATTCCCACTGTAGGCAACACCAACAGATTCAAAAAAATTCCCAGCACTGATACCTCTCCGTAAAACCACAGTACCACCGGAAGAGTTGTCAGCTGTACAACCCCTGACGCCAGAAGTGCCTGCAAAATTTTATCTCTGATTCCTTCATTTCCCCCTGACTCACTTTTTCTCTTCCTATCTAATGCCTTCATACTTTCCAATACCAACGGCCAGACACATCCAATACCTGCAACAGAGCCAAATGACAACAGGAATCCTCCATCCAACAGATATGCCGGATTCTCTGTCAATATCAGAATTGCAGCAACAGCCATACCTGTAGGCATGTCATAAATCCTCCCTGCAATCTTTGCGCCCACTGAGAGCAGAAACATGCACACAGCACGCATGGTAGAGACTCCCTCTCCGGTCATCATCCCATACTGGAGCATGATCACCAGCGACAATAATCCTGCAGGCCAGATGCCCAACCCGATTTTTTTCAGCAGATTATACAGTCCCATTCCCAGAAGACTGATATGAAGCCCGGAAATCGCAAGGATATGGATAATCCCGGCCATCTGATAGCGCATCTTCAGCTCAGGATCCAGATTTGTTTTATCGCCAAGCACGATTGCCTCAAATGCCCCTGCTTCCTTTCCGCAGGTATTCTCCAGAATATCTGTAAATTTCTGCCTCATATCTATCAGAAACTGTCCGTATTTCCAATGATCCCGGGAGCGTTTCTTTATCATCCCTTTTTTCATAATATAATAAATACGCCGGCATGCAAAATATGCCCGGCTGTCAAACTCGCCTGGATTTGTGGGGCTTTGCACCTCCTCCAGCTTTCCGGACACCAGAATAAGACTTCCTGCCAGAAGTCTGCTGTCACTTTTCTGTTTTAAATAAACCTTTACATTATTAATGGAAACTTTTTCAGAATTGTAAATAAGATAAGTATTTTTCAGATATACAGATTGAAAGTCTTCATTTTCCTGGCACCTTACCACCTCCCCGCAGATGGTGGATTCCGGGTGCTTTTCGATCCATGTCTGCACAGACTGCGGCAGCGGATTCCCCCTTATCAGGGAAAACCCAAGCCAGTCTGTCAAACACAGAAAAACAACCAGAAGCAGGCACAGGATACACACAGGGCGTCTCCTCACTCTCGCTGCCTCCTTTTTTATTCTTCGCTTACAATTTTATCATCTTTCTCATAAAAACGATACAGTGCCATCTTGTCACCGAAAGTATCCAGTTTGTCTGAACTTCCAACTGTGATCTGCACTTTGTCAGCATCCAGCGCATCCAGCAGGGAATTTACTACGGAATAAACCGGAATCTTCTCGGATACATCCAGGGCATAAGAAGAAAACACTCTGTCAAATGCCACATAACAGATTCTGTCCGCAATGGTCACATCCAGAATCTCCGTATTTTCAGGTATCGTCGGATAATGCCCTTTCTCCAGAGGGCCTTTCATCAGCTGCTCCAGTATAATCCGCTCTTTCGGAATACTGCGTTTATACCGTACTGTCCGCTGCTCTTTTACCAGCTTCTTGCCATCTTTATCTGTGAAATAAAGAGTAAAGGTATTGCTGCAGTAAGCATCCGGTTCGCTTCCTGTAAACTCTGCAAAAGTATCTGCCGTCATATCGCCTACAGCCTGACCTCTGGAATCTGTCAGATCTTCATTCTCGATGGTAAATCTCACAGATGTAATGCCCGGAATTTGCAGGAATGTCTTAACAACCCCGGCACGCACGAGAAGTTCCCTTGCACGGCTCATATTGCTGTACTGGCTGTTAAAGTTCACAACAAGGGTCTCGCCCTCTATGCTGTAGTTCATCTGCACTTCCTCAGGAAGCAGACTGATTCCTGAGGAATCCGCTTCCTGACTGTTCATCCGCTGCATCATGTCCTTTAGCAGATACTCCGAAGTGGTCTCTTCCGGGTAATATGCTTCTTTCTGAAGCTGTGTCTCATCAGCATCAATATCATAGAGATAATATGCCGGTTCTTTTTTATTTGAATCTTCGTGTACTTCTATTGAACATCCGGCTGTAAGGAGGCACAACATCAGCACAACTGCGATCATTGAAATCTTTCTTCTCACAACGGCACCTCCTATGACGGGATATATGACAGAGGAATGCGGACAGAGAATGTAGTTCCCTCTCCCTCTCTGCTGAATACTTTGATTGCTCCATGATGCATCGCAATGGAACTCTTGGTGATTGCCAGTCCAAGACCGGTTCCGCCAATTTCCTTTGAATGGGATTTATCTACACGATAGAAACGTTCAAAGATTCTCTCAATACTATCTTCCGGGATTCCCATACCGGAGTCTGCCACTGTTATATAAAAATATTTATGGTCTGCGTCCAGAGACACGCGGACCCAGCCATCGTCTACATTGTATTTGATACCATTCTCAACCAGGTTGCTGATGGCAAGTGTAAACTTCACCTCATCCACATCCGCCTCTACAGGCCGGAAGCAGTCCAGAATCAAGTCAATATTGCGCTTGTCCGCGATCGGACGCAGACGCTTGAGAATATCCTCAAGAAGCTGGTTAATATCCATATGGGTGATATTCACATCTGCTGCTTTCTTGTCCATCTTTACAAGGGAAAGCAGGTCTGTGATGATCTTATTCTCTCTGTCGATCTCGGCAGTGATGTCACTCATAAATTCCTGATAAAGCTCCTCCGGGATTCCCTGCTGTCCTACCAGTGAATCTGCCAGAACCTTCATGGAAGTCAGAGGTGTTTTCAACTCATGGGACACATTGGATACAAACTCCTGTCTGGATTCGTCCAGGATTTTCATACGATTGACCATCTTGTTGAATGCATCTGTGATCAGCTCTGTCTCTGTATAGTCAGGAACACTGATCTCCTCGTCCAGAACGCCATCTGTCAGATCCTCGATAGATTTCGTTACTCTTGCAAGAGGTTTTACAAGGATCGTTGACAGCAACCATGACAGAAATACGGAAAGCACCACGATGATCCCGATCATCATAACGCCCCTCTGTTCCAGTTCATCCAATGTCTGTGCAATGTCCATTGTGGAAACCGTTACCAGCATCACACCCTGAAGCTGCTGAACATCCGGACTCTGGACAGGAACCGCCAGCTCCAGAACTTTACTCTTTGCATCGTAATTGCTTTTTTCTTCACCTTTGAGACACGCCACAGCCAAAGAACTCAAAAGTGTCTTTCCTTCTTCTGTGTGAAACGTATCTCCCACTATCTTAAAATCTCTGTCAGCCAACAGAACTCGTCCGTTATATACATTAGAAAACAGTTCCAGCTTGCTGTTTACAACATCTGAGCTTGTATCATTGAGGTAATTTTCCCTGATGATCAGATTGCTCAGAATCTCACACTGATTGCTCACAGTCTCCGTAAGCATGGAAACCGCACGGTCCTGGTAATTATGAAGCATTGTATAAGTCACAATAACACCAACTGGGAAAAAAGAAAAGAACTTCAACGGAGCATATCCATTCTCTTCAAGTGTTTCACTAATAACAAGGTTAGGAGGAGTACCTATCAATGTCAGCATACCACCAAGACTACCAGCAAAGGCAACAGGCATTAACAGACGCGACGAACGTATGCCAGAACTCGCAGCCATACTCATAATGATGGGCATCATAATAGCAACCGTTCCTGTATTGCTCACAAAAGCACCAATAACAGAAGTGGCCAATACCACATATATCAAAGCTCTGGTCTCATTACCTTTAGCCATTTTCGAAATGCTATTACCTGCCGATTGAGCTAATCCGGTTTGCAATATTGCTCCACCAACAACAAAAAGTCCCACCATCATGATAAGAATTGGCGATGAAAAACCACTTAGTGCTTCGCTTGTTGTTAGAACACCTGTTGCAGTAAGAACCATGAGAGAAGATAAGGCAACAATATCGCCACGCACCCTTCCCCAGATAAACATGGCTATAGTTACAATCAATACAATTATAGTTATGGTCATGAATCTATTATATTTTGTTATTCTACAAAGATACTACAATATCACAAGACATACGAAAATACCATAAAGCTACAGCCATAATATTAACCAAAGTTAACATGTTTTGAGGGTTGTTATCAACACATAGACTAACAACATTCACAATAATCGGAAACAATAAGCCGAAGTACCTCATGCTATATCAATAATGGCCTATGTTAGAATCATAAGAAGGACAGCATCGTTCACGCGTGAAGAGTGCGTGAAGAGAGCGTAAAGAGAGCGTAAATACAAGAAAAATATGCCATCGCAAGAATACGAGGGATAAAATCCAATCCCCAATCGACACCTTAGCAGCAATCGGTTGGGGACTGTTATGATTCGTATAAAATCTCTTAAGCCACTACTTGAATAACATATTCTATGGACTTAAACTGATAAATACTCACTCATCATTTCGATTTCGCAGGTACAAAGGTCTCGTAGGTCTGATCATCATAATAAACGCGAATCTCTGTAACCTTGCGCGGTTGTCTGTCAATGTTTTTCATATCACATGCAGAAAAATCCAATCGTGTACTTTTTACACCATGTGAATAACTATGTTGATAAGCCGGTTCTGCACGATCTTGAACTGCAGAATCAAAATCTAATGTTGGCTCCGATGGGGTGGAAGTGGCTGATAAAGAGCTATCGACAGGTTCTGAAGAGGCACCTATATGCATGTCTCCGATACCCATCAACAACCAGTCGGTGTTTATAACAGGTATCTTCTTTTTGATGGCTTCGACAATGTTAAGGGTAGGACGGGTACGTCCATTGAATATACTGCTCAATGTTGCAGCCGACAATCCAACGAAGTCGGCGAACACTTGTTGACTCATATGCTGCTCTTCCATGACGAGCCTGATGCGATCTTTCATCTCCATAAGGTATGATTTTAGTGCAAAATTAGTATTTTGGATTCGGTTTACAAAGGTAAACAGAATTTTTGAGATACACAACAAATGTAGAAGGAATTTGCGTTTTAAAATTATAGCTTTCAAATTCAGAATTTAAAACTCCAAAACATCAAAGGGGTTGTTTTTAGATTTTGATTTTAAAACCAAAATTTCAAGTACTAAAAGTGATATTCCGCACTATTTTAGCGTTTTTTCTTAATTATATGGCTATTATTGTGTTATTTACGGAAATATGCTCAGAAGAAAGCGTCTATGCAATGTTAAGTAGGCAAAAACTACATAATTTTTATTGGTTTCTTGTTGCCTTTTACATAAAATACTGATTTTGAGCGCGTTATTCATGTATCTTAATCGTGCATAAATATCAATATTGATTTTGATATCGCAAGTTTTATGTTTTAATATTAAAATTCAAACCTTAAAACAGGTGATTAAATTCCAATGTTTATATTTGTAAATTGTAAATTTGAACCTAAATTGCATCACGTTTTGATTTCGATATTTACAAAGCAAAATAAAAATAAATGTTAACACCAAATTTTGAACTTCCCAAAAACGCAGTTTTTTTTATTTTGGATGAATTGTGAACAGAGGTCTGAAATGCTCAAAAATACGCGATTCTCAGAGGGGAAAAAAGTCAGAAAGATGAGTCAGAATCAGCGTTTCAGGCCATTTTTTTATGTATTCAAAAAACTGTGAAATAGAAAAAAAGAGCCTCAAAAAGGCTCTTTTTTAGTGTAAAATATAGAAGATTAACTCCTTTGCAAGCTCTTCCGGAGGCGTATTAGGGTTATCCAGACCTTTGGTTTTTGCGTCAATCTCTCTAATCTTGGAAATTATCTGGAAAACCTTCATTGCGGTATAATTTCGCATACCCGTGATATAGTCGTTAGCCCCCCATGCATTACGCATTTCCAACCATTGTGCAATAGCATCTCTATTGCCTCGATCTGGACAATAATAGGCAATCATGAGATTTTGGAAATAATTGAAGAGAAATGGGAGAACAGAGTAGAGTCCCCCACTCTTTGGATTGCTGTCAAAATAATTCATTATCTGATTTGCCTTAAACACATCGCGGTTAATAATGGCATTCTTCAATTCAAACACATTGAAGTCCTTGCTCACCCCTATTTGGTCTTCCACCACCTGAGGTGTTACCCTTCGATTGGATTCAGGCAACGAAACAAGCACCTTATTGAGTTCCCCCACCAATCTATGAAGATCTGCTCCAATATAGTCGGCAATAATTTGAGTTGATTTAGGATCAATGGATGCATTGCGTTCATTAAGATACTTTTCGATGAACGCTGGCAAATCTCGGTCTTTGAGCTTTTGACTCTCAAAAAGCACACCAGCATCACGGATAGCTTTCACATATTCGCGTTTTCGTCCATCCACAGTACCGTTTTTATGGCACATCACAAGAATTGTGGAAGACATAGGTGACTTAAAATAGCGTTCTAACGGCTCAGTATCTTTTATATTCTGTGCCTCTTTAACTATAATGACCTGATGTTCTGCCATCATAGGATAGCGCTTGGCAGCATCTACAATCTGTGCAGCGTTGACATCTGATCCAAACAATACTGTTTGGTTGAAATCACGCTCTTCAGGCAGGAGTGCATTATCAGCAATCCAGTCTGCAATCTTGTCGATATAATAAGCTTCATCACCCATCAGATAATAGACAGGCTTAAACTTACGCGCTTTCAGGTCGCGCATTACATTCTCATAAGTCACTTTCTCTTGTGCCATATTGCTTACAAAGGTACGAATAAGCGAGCGAAAAACCAAATTATATTTTGTTTTTCCGAGCGTGAGTACCTGAGCATCGCAGATGCAGAGGTACGAATAAGCGAGCGAGATCCCCTATTAGGAAAGAATACAACGTACCTTACTTATTGGGCAGCGACAACACGAAACACGTTCCAGGGCCTTCGTATTCACGATCAAAAGCCAACGTTCCTCCCATTTGTTCTGCAATATGTCGCGCAACAGAAAGTCCAAGTCCAAGTCCTTTCTTAAAGGGATCAATCTTATAGAATTTCTCAAAGATACGTTCACGCAGTTCTTCAGGAATACCTATACCCGTATCACTCATATGAAACTCCACCCATTTCTTATCGGTAGAAAGTTTTGTATGACACCCTACACTACCGCTTTCTGTGAATTTCAGACTATTGTTTCCCAAGTGCCATAGTATTTTCTTGAGTCCTACAAGATTGTTATGAATTATAAAATCATCGTCCACATCAATTCTATAATGCACCTGCAAACGTCCTTTATCTGCCTGTTCCAATTGGCGAATCATCTCATCACAAACCCTTTTTACATTGATCTCATCGTCGGGAGCATAGTTATGCCGACTCTCTTCGTCAGACAACTCGAGGAGCTCATTAATCAGACTTGTTATCAACTGGGTGTTATCGGTGATTCGTTTCACCACATCTTTTCGTGCCTCAGTACTGAGTGAATAGTCAGGATTTGCCATAACCTGCGAAAATCCCGTAATGATATGAAGTGGTGTGCGCAACTCATGACTGATATGCTTGACAAAAGAATCCTTCATACGAGTACTTTCTTTCGAACGGTCGAGCGCTACCAGCAACTGGGCATTTTTCTTATGAATACGGTGCATAAAGAAAACCACAACGGCAACAAGCAACAACATGCACACAATAACCAAAGTAAAAAAAGCATAGATGGTATGTTCCTTGTCCTGTTGTTGTTCCTGTCGTAGCCTATCTATCTGATAGTGTGCATTAAGCTCATTAAGTTGATTACGGGTTTCTATCAGATTTCTCTCATCAACAGAATCCATCACACTTCGCAGGATTACAGCAGTCTTTTCAAAATTTCCCATTCGAAAATATATATCTGCCCTTTGTCGCACTACGCGCAGCTGATCACCCATATAATGAAGTAATGGTGAACGGCAGCTATCAGCCATACTATTATAATGAAGGGCTTTCTGATAATCACCTTCATTGATATATAATTCTGCCATACGGTAAAGCACATCACGCCGTACATAATCCGAACGATTACGAGTGATACGCTCGGCTCCTGACAAGATCTTCAATGCTTCTGACACCCGATGTTCTTCTCTGAGCACTATAGCGCGCACCAAACAGAAATACACATAGTTGGGTGATTTACTCAAACATTCTTCTGAAATGCTCAATTTCTCCTTATATATATGGCGTATTTGTTGCCAACGTTCCGTAGCATCCTTCAACTCACCATAGAGTTTTTCGTCTGCCAAAGCCCCACAATAAAATGGATATACACAGATAAGAGCTGCATGATAAGACTCGATATTACTCAAGGTCTGTATGCTCTGCTTATAGTTGCGTATAGCCTCTTTATTTTCGCCCATATTACGATATAGGTTTGCCAGTACATACTGCGCCAATCCTATGCCATATATATTATTTCTCTTCTTGGCATCTTCATACATATTGCGCACCTCATTCTGCGCTTTACTGCCTTCATTGGCGAAAATAAGGAAATTAGCCCACAGGGCCCATGTCGAGTAATAGTAGTTCCAGTTCTTCTGTTGACGCAGGAAATGGTGTGTCTCAGGAAACACATGCCGCAATGAATCAGCACATCCGTCCTTGAATACATAGTAGTTGACAAGAGCCGCCTTTGCCAAACAGCGCATTGGAATATTATCTTGCAATACTGCCTCTCGCTGCATTTGAGCAATGGTTTGCCGCTCATTATCACCTGAATAGATTTGAACATAATACACATGCCGATAGGCATCCAACAGCGCTTGTCCTTCGAGCGACAATATAGCGTGGTGAATGGAATCAACCTGTCTGTCATTACTGTTTCCAGCAAGAGCCATCGTAGTACATTGAGCCTGCACAACGATTCCGGCCATTAGAATGATCCTTCGAATGTTCATTAGGTGCTTAATTGCTGCAAAATTACTCATTTATTTCGTGTTTCTATCTTTTTTCTTCATAGATATTTAATTTTCTCAGATATTTCTTCAATATCAAGAAAAAAAGCGGTAAGTTTGCAATATGTTTCAATTAAACCTTCCCTCATTTCCCATCCAGTTGGGTGGCACTCGCGAAAAACCGGAGATATTCGACTTTCTTCGTCGCCGCTATGTAAAGCTGACCCCAGAAGAATGGGTCCGCCAGCATTTTGTACATTGGTTGGTAACAGAAAAAGGCTACCCCAAAGGATTATTAGGCAACGAGATTGCGCTACAATGCGGTAGCAAGCGCCTGCGTTGTGACTCTATCCTATACAATAAGCAGGCCCAACCCATGATGATAATCGAGTATAAAGCCCCTACTGTTGCATTAAGTCAGAAGGTGTTCGACCAAGTTTCGTCCTACAACCTTTTATTACATGTTGACTATCTAATGATTAGCAATGGCATGCAACACTTCTGTTGTCGCATGGACTATGAGCATCGATGCTACAGCATCCTGCCTGACATTCCTAACTATGAAGATTTATAGGATTTTCATATTTAGCTCATAGGACCAGTTTATTTTCCCCAATTCATAAATAAGACAAAAAGGCGCAGATTATTCTGGAGAGCACTGAAAAACCTCTCAAATTCCAAACCTAACAACAAGAATAGCGGGGCTGCGCCACCATTGTGTTGCGCCCCCGC
>OQVT01000660.1_pt1 | contig 20103 bp, 17 predicted proteins | sample 1691561 | NCBI WGS metagenome assembly OQVT01 (sample SAMN03418260, study PRJEB22391) | human gut metagenome | biome: human-gut; feature: organic feature; material: feces | host: Homo sapiens | place: Tanzania | collected 2013-01 | reverse complement strand
AGGGATGGCACATAGCAAAAACGTATGTGGACGATGGTTATTCTGGTACAAATTTCCAAAGACCAAGTTTCCAGAATATGATAAAAGACATTGAAAGCGGTCTGATAAACTGCGTGATTACGAAAGATTTATCCCGTCTGGGGAGAAACTATCTTGATTGTGGGTTATATCTGGAAGTTTTCTTCCCAGAGCATAACGTGAGGTATATAGCGGTCAATGACGGCGTAGATACCTTGAATAAATCTGCTATGGACATCACGCCTTTCCGCAACATTTTAAACGAAATGTATGCCGCTGACATATCTGTTAAGATAAAATCGGCATATCGGGCGAGGTTTCAACAGGGGAAATTCATGGGAACTACCGCCCCTTATGGCTATATCAAAGACCCTGCCGACCACAACCATCTGCTGATAGATGATAAAGTGGCACATGTTGTAAAAGAGATATTCGACCTTGCATTAAAAGGGAATGGAGTTGCCAAAATTTGCAGACATCTTAATAAACAGCATATCCTACGCCCTGCCGCTTATGCGGCGGAGCGTGGCGAAACAGGCTTTGAACGTCATTTTGAGGGGAACGAGGACAAACGCTATATTTGGAGTGGGAACAGCGTGAGGAGCATTTTAAGAAGCCCGATATATGCGGGAAATCTTGTAGGCTACAAACGGATTGCCGCCAATATGAAAAGCAAGAAACGCCCCTCTAAGCTGCCCGAAGAATGGGAAGTGATACCCAATACCCATGAGGGAATAGTCACGCAGGAGGAATTTGATATTGTCCAACAGCTTATTACAAGTCGTAGGCTTCCACAGAACAAGGGAGGATTTGTAAATATTTTTGCAGGCGTTATCAAGTGTGTGGACTGCGGATGTGCTCTGCGGGCAATGAACGTACACAGGAGGAAACGCCCAGAGATTATCGACTGTGTACAGTATTCATGTAATAATTATGCAAGAAACGGAAGAAGCGAGTGTAGTGCCCACAATATAGAAGCAAGGGATTTATTCAATGCCGTTCTTGCCGACATCAACTGTTTTGCGGATATGGCAGTGAATGATGAAAAGGCGGTCAGGGCCATAGAAAAGCGGCTCACGGAAACAGACCAGAGCAGGGCGAAAGCATTAGAGAAAGAACGTAAGAAGCTGAACAAACGCCTTGCGGAACTGGACAGGCTGTTTTCCTCTCTCTACGAGGATAAGGTCATGGAGCGTATTACCGAGCGGAATTTTGAGATGATGTCGGGGAAATACCAGAAAGAGCAGCTTGAAATTGAAGCAAGGCTGAAAGAGGTGACGGAAACTCTTAATGAAAGCTACGAGAAATCACGGGGAATCCGTGACTTCCTCGCCCTTATCCGAAATTATCAAGGCTTAAAAGAACTGGATGCAACAGTTATAAACGCACTCATAGACAAGATACTTGTTTCGGAGCGTGAGAAGATGGCAGACGGAACAGTGAAGCAGGAAATCAAGATTTACTATAAATTCATCGGCTTTGTCGATGAATTACATATCATACCTACAAAACGGTGGGCAGCAATGCCCGCTAAAAATTGTACGGTGTGCGGCGTTGAATATGTCCCGGGCTCTGGTGCATCAAGGTATTGTCCTGCTTGTGCCAAGAAGATACGGAGGGAGAAATCAAACGAGAGCAAACGCAGGAGCAGAGAACAGAAAAGGATAGCATGTATGAACTGTCCGCAAAAAATGACCGACTGAAGAAGAACAAGCAGAAGCTCGATTCCGCATCTGTCACGGTAAAAGATATGCTCGCAGGCCTTACAACAGAAGACATCACAAGCAAGAAAGCAGGCATCCGTGCAATGACCGTTAAGGAGAACAAAAATAAAAAATTACTTGCACATGCGGCAGAATTCCGTTATTATTCCTCTGATACGTCTGTTGCAAACAATGGTGCAAGATTCCGGGGTTCATTATCCTGATGATCTGCAATTTTGTAGAGTTCCCGGTTATGTACTGCGTGTACGGATCGGCGCGTATCGGCTATATGTTTCTGGGTGTTGTAGGTGTTGTGCTTTTTCTTGGAAGAGAATGGCGCTGGGTAGGAGCCGGTGTTGTGATCGCACTTGATGCGGCGCTTGTTTTATGCCGGAATCTGAATCTGGATGCGTTTCTGCCGTATTCGCAGCAGGAGAATCCGATTGCTGCATTTATGGATTTTGTGATTGCGAGTGCAAGCATTACAGTCATGCTTGTTGTGCTACTCCATAAATATGAGATGCAGCAGTTGCAGTTACAGGAGATGTCGGACGAGCTGCAGGAGATGGTTCATCTTGATCCACTCACAAAACTGTACAACCGGAGATTTCTCACGGAGCATCTGGATGAGAAGATTACGCGGGGCGACAATGAGTTTGCGGTCGCGCTGCTTGATATCGACGATTTCAAGAAGATCAATGATACCTATGGTCATGTATACGGAGATGAGACGCTGACTTCTTTTGCCAAGATTATGATGAAGCATATGGAGGGACAGGGTATCGCTGCACGCTTTGGCGGCGAGGAATTTATGCTCGTGTTTGATCATACGGATCTTGTGAAGATTCGTGCCTGCATGGACAAGATGAAAGTGGAGTTTGCTGCTTTGGGCAGGGAGACGAAGAATATTGAGATGTCGTTCAGCGGCGGCGTGGAAGTATTTCAGCAGGAGGACCGCATTATGAAACTGTTTAATGCGGCAGATGAGAAATTATATCATGCGAAGCACCTTGGCAAGAACAAGGTTGTTTTTGATGAGGCGGAGTTTGCAACGCAGATCTTCGTCGGAAGAGAGATTTTTAAAGACTGAGGCGGCGATCCATACCAAGAAGGGCGAGATGAAAGAAATCTTAAGTGATCATTACGAGATCGTGGAAGCGTATGATGGGCGGATGGCACTTGATATCATCGATAGGGAAAGCAAAACTGTATCCGGAGTACGGACTGACGAAGGAACAGATCGATGTCATTGTGGCGTGTTCTCGCCGAAGCTGATGGAGGCATTCCGCGCGGTAAGACGGTAGTTCGAGGAATTCTCAGAGAAGACAGTAAAATAGGAAGATAGCATCCTTAACTTTGGACGGTAGAGGATGCTATTTCTTTTTATTTTATGAGCTATTTCTGCGTTGAAAACAGGGGGATTATATGCTAAGATTATTTAGAAATGTTGCTGAAGGAGGATCAGAAAATAATGGAAGCTTACAAGAGTGAATTTATAGAGTTTATGGTAGAGAGCGATGTGCTCAAGTTTGGCGATTTTACGTTGAAAAGCGGAAGAAAATCGCCTTTTTTTATGAATGCGGGAGCGTATGTGACCGGTTCACAGCTTAAGAAGCTCGGCGAGTATTATGCCAAGGCCATTCATGATAATTACGGGGATGATTTTGACGTATTGTTCGGACCTGCTTACAAGGGCATTCCACTTGCTGTTGTTACTGCAATCGCATACAGTGAATTATACGGTAAAGAAGTCCGTTACTGCAGCGACCGTAAGGAAGCAAAGGATCATGGTGCAGACAAGGGAGGCTTCCTTGGAAGCAGTTTAAGAGATGGAGACCGTGTTGTAATGATCGAGGATGTTACAACATCCGGTAAATCAATGGAAGAGACGGTTCCGAAGGTACGCGGGGCTGCGGATGTCACAATCGTTGGACTGATGGTCAGCTTAAACCGTATGGAAGTTGGTCAGGGTGGCAAGATGAGTGCGCTCGATGAGATCCATGAGAAGTATGGCTTCGAGGGTAAGGCAATCGTTACGATGGAAGAAGTTGTAGAGCATCTGTATGACAGAGAGTGTCAGGGAAGAGTTGTGATCGACGATACAATTAAAGCTGCGATCGACGAATACTACAAGCAGTATGGCTGTCACTAAGCCACGCAAGAGAATATTGACGATACTGTACGTGTTGTATTTGTGCCTGCTTTTTTATTTTCTGTTCTTCTCGGAAGGATTCGGCAGAACGGGAACTTCGGTAGAATATCGTTACAATCTTGTATTATTTCGGGAGATTAAGAGATTCTACCTGTATCGTTATATTCTTGGAAATAGGGCATTCTTTATCAATGTATTCGGCAATGTGATCGCGTTCATGCCGATGGGATTCCTGCAGCCGCTTCTCAGTGATCGGCAGCGAAGAAAGATTCTCGTTGTGCTGAACTGCTTTATTGTCAGCCTTCTTGTTGAGACGATCCAGCTTGTGTTTAAGATCGGCTGCTTTGATGTGGATGATCTCTTTTTAAACACACTTGGAGGTCTGTTTGGATTAATGATTTATTTTGTGTTTCAAAAATGGATGAAACGGGAAGGATAGATAACAGATGAGAAACCGAAGAAGAAGACACAGCTCCTACAAGTTTACGGAGAAGACCCATTCCAAGCGGGGAATGGTGGCAACGGGACTTGCAGCGGCGCTATTGGTTTTATATATTGTTTTTATTCACTTTGCATTCCGTGCAGACGGAAAACTGTCTATGTATTACGGAAGCGCTGGTGTAATGGCGATGCTTGTATCGGTAATCACGCTTGTGATCGCTGCAGGCAGCCTGAGGGAAGAAGATTCATTTAAGCTGTTCCCGAGACTTGGTCTGGGACTAGCAATAATCAGCATGGGATGCTGGATCGGCACCTATGCGATGGGAGTGTATATTTTATGAGTTACAAAGAATTATATCGTGAGTCCAACGAATTGGTGGAAGAACGCTTAGAACTTGTGATGGAGCGCATCGGAGGAATTACATCGGATGCGGCATCAAGCGTTGCGGAGCCGTACCGTGCTTACTTTACCGGAGCGGCAGAGTATCTTTTGACGCTGCGGAAACTGGCAGATCAGGCATTGGACGGAACGCTTGCACAGATTACGGAGACGGATGGAGCCGTTCTTAAGGAGCAGCTTTATGCGGATGTGCAGCCGAAAGGATATGCGAAGAGTTTTGCAAATCCTGCATATGCGTGCGCGCAGTTGGGAGAGGAATACGGACAGATTCTTGCGATGCTATCTGCAAGATTTCATGGAATCGCACCGGAGTGCGCACAGGGAAACCTGGAAAGTTTATGCCTTTATGCAGAATTGTTCGTGGAAATCTATAACTGCTTTGAGGATGAGGCAGCTTTAAGTGATAAGGAACTGAAAAGTATTGTATATTCCTTCATGCATGACAATACGGAGGTGTTTGAGGAACTGAGCATTCGCCGTATGATCATGCCGGAATATGACTATGAGCGCACGATTGTGATGGATGCGGATTTGTCCGATACATCTTATCTGTACCGGTACGGAAGATGCATCGGAAGGGATGAGATCGAGTCTGCGCGTTTTTTAAATACATTTTCCGACGAAGAGATGCAGAGTATGGCGGATACGTTTACGGAAGGTTATCGTATCGGATTTGCAACCTGTAATAAGGATATTTCATTGAAGAATGTGGTGGAAATCCGCTATCCGATGGGATTTGAGCGGATGATCCGCTTTGCGGTTAAGAATTTTGAAGCAATTGGGCTGAAGTCTGTGTTCAAGCCGTTCTCCATCTCTGAGAATAAGCAGTATGAGTATGATCACAAGGAAGACCGTGGTCTGTGGCTGGATAAGCCATTTATCGAGCGGCGTCTGGAAGTGGATCGCAGCACATGGGAGAAGCTTAAGGAGATCGCACCGGGATACGGTGGACCGGCGGTTATTGATATCTTTGGCACGGAGCCGTTCGCACCGGAGCAGAAGGCGCAGAATGTGAAGTACACAGATCGTCAGCAGCAGTTGTCGGTGTATGAGCGAAGTGAGGTCAGTCAGCTGATCAATAAATATATTCACGGTGAGGAGCGCAGCTTTACGATTATCGCGTATCCGGTTCCGGCGATCGGAGACCGCTACAGTGAAATCTTTGCGGAGACGGTGCGCATCAACACGCTTGACTATGTACAGTATCGTGATATGCAGCAGAAGATCATTGACGTATTGGATACAGCGGACCGCGTTCATATCCAGGGAACAAACGGAAACAAGACGGATCTGTATGTGAAGATCTATCCGCTTTCTGATCCTGCAAAGGAGACGGCGTTTGAGAACTGTGTGGCAGATGTAAATATTCCGGTCGGAGAAGTGTTTACTTCCCCAGTATTACAGGGAACACAAGGTAAGCTTCACGTCAGCCAGGTTTATCTGGAAGAGTTAAATTATAAGAATCTGGAACTGGATTTTGAGGATGGACGCATTGCAGCATATACCTGCACGAATTTCGATTCCGAGGAGGAGAATCGCAAGTATATTGAGGATAATGTATTGTTCCATCACAAGACACTTCCGATGGGAGAGTTTGCGATCGGAACGAATACGACTGCGTATGTGATGGCAAGAAAATTTGGTATTGCGGATAAGCTGCCAATCCTGATCGCCGAGAAGACCGGACCGCATTTTGCAGTGGGGGATACCTGCTACACATACGATGAGGATAATATCACTTACAATCCGGACGGTAAAGCAATCGTTGCAAGGGACAACGAGATTTCGCTGCTCCGCAAGGAAGATGTCTCAAAGGCATACTTCAACTGTCATACGGACATTACGATCCCGTACGATGAGCTTGGAAGGATTACGGTAATCCGTAAGGATGGAACGATGGAAGACATCATTGTGAACGGCCGCTTTGTTGTGCCGGGAACAGAGGCTTTGAATGTGCCGCTTGATGAGCTGGATGCACAGTCATAGACAGGGGAAATGAAAGAAGAATTGAATGATGGCGGATCTTACCATGCATCCGCCATCATGCAAGATACAGGCTGGCCTTTTGTGCCAGCACAAAGAGATGAAATTTAGAGGAGGAAATGACAATGGCACAGGTAGGAATTGTAATGGGAAGCGACTCGGATATGCCGATTATGGCAAAGGCGGCAGATATCCTGGACAAGCTTGGAGTAAGCTACGAGATGACGATCATCTCCGCGCATCGTGAGCCGGATGTATTCTTTGAGTATGCAAAGAGTGCAGAAGCAAAAGGATTTAAGGTGATTATCGCAGGCGCCGGTATGGCAGCACATCTGCCGGGCATGTGTGCGGCAATCTTCCCGATGCCGGTAATCGGTATTCCGATGCACACAACTTCACTTGGAGGAAGAGATTCGCTTTACAGCATCGTACAGATGCCGACAGGAATTCCGGTTGCAACCGTAGCAATCAATGGTGGAGCAAATGCGGGAATTCTTGCAGCTAAGATTCTTGCTACAAGTGATGCTGCATTATTGGAGCGCTTAAAGGACTACTCCAAGAACTTGAAGGAGCAGGTTGAGGCAAAGGATGCACGCCTGAAGGAAGTTGGATATAAGAACTACTAATTACTAATATTATGATTTACTATTGGAAAGTTTGCTTTTTTATAGATATACTACTATAAGAAGTAATAATATGTTCAAATACAGATATTAGGAGGAAAAATAAATGGATTACAAGAATTCCGGTGTTGATATCGAGGCTGGTTACAAGTCAGTGGAATTGATGAAGAAGTATGTAAAGGAGACCATGAGACCTGAGGTATTAGGCGGTCTTGGCGGATTCTCCGGTGCGTTCTCGCTGGCTGCGATCAAAGACATGGAGGAACCTGTGCTTTTGTCCGGAACCGACGGATGCGGAACCAAAGTTAAGCTTGCATTCTTATTGGATAAGCATGATACGATCGGCATTGATGCGGTTGCAATGTGTGTCAATGATGTTGCATGTGCAGGTGGAGAACCATTATTTTTCCTTGATTATATTGCATGTGGTAAGAACTATCCGGAGAAGATCGCAACGATCGTAAGCGGTGTTGCAGAGGGCTGTAAGCAGTCCGGCTGCGCATTGATCGGTGGAGAGACTGCGGAGCATCCGGGTCTGATGCCTGAGGATGAGTATGATCTGGCTGGATTTACCGTAGGTGTTGTTGATAAGAAGGACATTATCACAGGAGAGAATCTTAAGGCTGGAGATGTGCTGATCGGTATGGCAAGTACCGGCGTACATTCGAACGGATTCTCACTTGTCCGCAAGATTTTCAAGATGGACAAGGAAACTTTAAATACCTATGTGGATGAGCTCGGAAAGACACTTGGCGAGGCTCTCCTTGCTCCGACAAGAATCTATGTCGGTGCGATGAAGTCGATCAAGAATGCCGGTGTCCGCGTGAAAGCATGCAGCCATATTACCGGTGGCGGATTCTACGAGAACATTCCGCGTATGTTACCGGAAGGAAAACATGCGGTCATTGAGAAGAACAGCTATCCGATCCCACCAATCTTCACACTGATGGCAAAGGAAGGCAATGTTGAGGAACAGATGATGTACAATACATACAACATGGGACTCGGAATGATTGTTGCAGTGGATCCGGCTGACGTGGACAAGACAATGGAAGCCATTAAGGCAGCTGGTGATACTCCATATGTAGTCGGCAAGATTACAGACGGAGAGAAGGGTGTAACATTATGCTAAAAATCGCAGTATGTGTATCCGGCGGAGGAACGAATCTCCAGGCGATCATCGACGGAATTGAGAATCAGACGATCACGAATGCTGAGATCAAAGTTGTCATCAGCAACAATAAGAATGCGTATGCTTTGGAACGCGCGAAGCAGCATGGTATCGAGGCGGTCTGCATCAGTCCGAAGGATTATGAGAGCAGAGATGCATTCAATGAGGAGTTTCTTGCAAAGCTGGATTCGTATGAGGTTGATCTGGTTGTGCTGGCAGGATTCCTTGTTGTGATCCCGCCACAGATGATTAAGGAGTATCGTAACCGCATTATCAATATTCATCCGTCACTCATCCCGTCCTTCTGTGGAACCGGTTATTATGGTCTGAAGGTGCATGAGGGTGCTTTGGCACGCGGTGTTAAGGTGACCGGAGCAACGGTGCATTTTGTAGACGAAGGAACGGATACAGGTCCGATCATTTTACAGAAAGCGGTAGCGGTTGAAGAGGGTGATACCCCGGAGATTTTGCAGAGACGTGTGATGGAGCAGGCAGAGTGGATCATTATGCCACAGGCGATCGACCTGATCGCAAACGGCAAAGTGTCTGTGAGCGATCATAAGGTAACAATTCATAAATAGTGATAAGTAATTCAGCCACGGAACCGGAATGTGTGATGCATACGATTTCTGTGGCTGGTGTTTAATAACAGGAGGAGACAGATCATGAAGGTTCTTGTAGTAGGCAGCGGTGGACGTGAGCATGCAATCGTAACTAGTGTATCAAAAAGCCCGAAAGTGGACAAAATCTATTGTGCACCGGGTAACGCCGGTATCGCAGCACTCGCAGAGTGTGTACCGATCAAAGCAATGGAGTTTGATAAGCTGGTTGCTTTTGCGAAGGAGAAAGCGATTGATTTTACAATCGTAGGAATGGATGATCCGCTCGTTGGCGGTATTGTTGATGTGTTCGAGGCGGAAGGTTTAAAAGTATTCGGACCGCGCAAGAATGCAGCAATCCTTGAGGGATCTAAGGCTTTTTCCAAGGATCTTATGAAGAAATACAACATTCCGACTGCAGCATATGAGAACTTCACAGACCCGCAGGAGGCACTTGCATATCTTGAGACGGCGAAGATGCCGATCGTGCTGAAGGCGGATGGTCTGGCTTTGGGCAAGGGCGTACTCATCTGCAATACCCTTGAGGAAGCAAAGGAAGGTGTCCGAACGATCATGGAGGACAAGAAGTTCGGTTCTGCTGGTAACACGATGGTTATCGAGGAGTTCATGACCGGACGCGAGGTATCGGTTCTCTCTTTCGTAGACGGCAAGACGATCAAGATTATGTCTTCTGCACAGGATCACAAGCGTGCGAAGGATGGTGATCAGGGACTGAATACCGGTGGTATGGGAAACTTCTCACCGAGTCCGTTCTATACAAAGGAAGTGGATGATTTCTGCAAGAAATACATTTATCAGGCTACGGTTGATGCGATGGCGGCTGAGGGAAGACCATTTACCGGTGTCATTTTCTTCGGTTTGATGCTGACTGAGGATGGACCGAAGGTACTTGAGTATAACGCAAGATTTGGTGATCCGGAGGCACAGGTTGTTCTTCCTCGTATGAAGAACGATATCATCGATGTGATGGAAGCATGTGTGGATGGCAAGCTGGATATGATCGACTTACAGTTTGAGGACAATGCGGCGGTCTGTGTTGTTCTTGCATCAGACGGATATCCGGTTGCTTACGAGAAGGGATTCCCGATCAGTGGCTTCGAGAATTTTGAGGGTAAGGATGATTATTACTGTTTCCATGCTGGTACCGCTTTTGACAAGGACGGACGCATCGTGACAAATGGTGGACGTGTGCTTGGAATTACCGCGACCGGCAAGGATTTAAAGGAAGCCAGAGCCAAGGCTTATGAGGCAACCGAGTGGATTACATTCGAGAACAAATATATGAGACATGACATCGGAAAGGCTATTGACGAGGCATGAAAAAAGGCATAATTTTTGATATGGATGGTACATTGTGGGATTCTGCTGCGGGGGTGGCAGAATCCTGGAATGAAGCGATGCGGAGGATTGGATATGATCGTACGCCGCTGACGGCCAAAGATATTCAGTCTGTTATGGGTAAGACCATGGAGGAGATTGCAGATATTTTATTTCCTGATCCGGATAAAGAACTTCAGGAAAAAGTATCAAATTTATGTTACCAATTAGAAAATGACTACTTGCGCAAACATGGTGGAGTGTTGTATTCTAATATAAGAGAAACAATGGAGCGTTTGAAGGCAACGTACCATTTGTATATTGTAAGTAATTGTCAGTCCGGCTATATTGAGGCTTTTTTGGATTATTATCATTTTCATGATCTGATTGAGGATTTTGCCTGTTATGGTGATAATGATAAACCAAAAGGAGTCAATATCGCATTATTGTATGAACGCAACGGACTTGATGATGCGGTCTATGTTGGTGACATACAGGGTGATTATGATGAAAGCATGAAGGCGGGAGTGAAGTTTATTCATGCTGCTTATGGTTTTGGAACGATTCGTGAGAAGGTTCCGGAAATTCATAAGTTTGAAGATCTTGTTGAAGCAGCGGACAAGGTATTCGAGGGTTAAGAGGAAATATGGGTAAGCAAAAACAAAAGAGTAAGGCGCCTGAGCAGATGAACGAAAAGTGTTATCTGCTTAAAGTCGTTACGGAGCAAAACCGGGAACGCATCTTAGATTATGATGTGGATCAGGATACGGTTAAAATCTATTGTATCGTGGATGGTCAGTTCAAAACTTTGCATGAGGTCCCTGACTATATAAAAGGGGATGGATTCGGCAAGTATTTTATTGATCCGGAGGATATTGATAATTATCGCAAGGCACTGGAAGTCTGTCTTACCGAGCCGTGCAGCCAGCTTGTGGATGTGCGTTACCATGACAAGGGAGCAAAGAATGAATGGTATCGGGCTTATTTAAACAGTTTGACAGATGACAAAGGTGAAATCGTCCGTATTGTCGGCCGACTGATGTCGGTTCAAAAGGACAAAATGGCAAACGAGAAGATTCAGCGCAGAGCGGAAATTGATGCACTTACGAATGTGTATAATCATAAAGCGTTTGAGGAAAAATGTGAAAAAGAGATCGCAAAAGGAAAAGCGAACGCGATTTTTCTGATGATGGATGTTGATGATTTTAAGCTGATCAATGATACACAGGGACATAATGTTGGAGATCTTGTTCTTAGCCAGACTGGTGCAATCCTGAATGAGGCTGTCAGCGGACGTGGATTTGCAGGACGACTGGGCGGCGATGAGTTTGCAGCGTTTGTGTGGAATCTTGGAAGCATTGAACAGATGCACGAGTTCGTTGCTAAGCTGCGGGATAATTTAAAGACCATTATTTTTGATATGGAATATTCTGCTTCGATCGGTGTCGGTGTGCTGGACAGTGATGCGCCGCTTACCTTCAAGGATATGTATTTTAAGGCGGATCAGGCGGTCTACGCAGCGAAGCATCATGGTAAGAATCAGATTGTCTTCTATGAGGATATTGACGAGAAAGCAGCGGATGAGACCGAAGAGGTTCTGATCGAGAATCCAGCTGAGATGGCTGAGGATGCAGACGAGAGAGCAATTCTGACGCAGCTTAAGGAATGTCTGGATTATTTTAGTATCGAGTCTTATGATGAGGCAATGATGCATGTCAGACAGGCACTCAGTGTATTCTATGATGCAGATGTCGTTACTGTGGTATCATTAACCGGTGAGAATGACTGCATTGCTACGGAGTACCACAAGGAGAGCGCGGACATGATGGCGAAGCTCATTGTCAGTGAGGTGGAGCAGAATCGTGCGAAGGCTTTCGCGGAGCTTCTCGGTGAGAAAGAGGATATCTATGTGCATAATCTGAAGAGTATCCGTGAGTCGAACACGAAGCTTTATACGCATTTTGCGGATAAGAGAATCTGGTCGGTGATGCTGGCAAGACTTTTTGACGGTGGACAGTCGATTGGTATGATCCAGGTAATTAATCCGCGTAAGCATACAGCGGATTCGGCATTGATTCATATGCTTGGAGAGTATTTGAGTGTGCGGGTGCTTCTGAACCGGGCGCAGGAGAATGTCCAATCTTAAGAAAGTCACAATATAATTGTAATAGAATATGAAAACAAAAAGGAATCGGTTTTGATACAATGATTGTATCAAGCCGATTTTTTGTTGGTATTTGTGGGGGACTAATTAAGATGATATTATATTTAGTGGAGAAGTTAATCGGAGCAGGCGTAACACTTCCTGGCGTGCTGTTGTTTTTATATTACACAGATCGAAATCGATTCAAAAAGAAATGGTTCTGGGCGGTTTTATTTGTTGTGTATATGAATGCCATGTTTTGTGTGGTTGGGATTCCATCTGCACAGTTTGTTACATGGAATCCGGAAATCAATTGGATTCCGTTTCGTGATTTTTCATCTGCAAATATTGTAGGGATGAGTCTAAATATTCTGATGTTCATTCCGTTTGGAGCATTCCTTCCAATCTATTTTGGAAGATTTTGGAAAATCAGTACGACCGTTCTTGCAGGTGCATTTATGTCGTTTACCATCGAAGTACTTCAATTATTTACCTTTCGGTTGACCGATATTGATGATCTCATTATGAACACGCTGGGTACACTGCTTGGTTATGGCATTGGAGCTATCATTGTTCATAAGCAGAAAGAACGGTTAGTGGATCATGATGTGATGAAACTGATTGCCATAATTGGAATTTGTATGTTGGTCGTTGTCTTTGTGAATGAACCGTTGGTGATGGCATTTGTATTCATCCATCTGTTGGCTGCCTCCTTAGGCTTGTTCAAGTGGGCTGTATACAGGTCGCTCATTGATGACTGCACCGAGTTGATGCGTGTACCCGACAGAGCGCCATAGTAAGCAAACGAGTTGTTGACTGTGTACTTCTTCTTTGCACCGAGTGCGAAGGTTGAACTCATGCTCAACGAGAAATTCTTGTAGCTGGCATGGGTAGAGAAGCCGCCAGTCCAAGGAGCATTCTCCGTACCTATATAGTACACATAATTATACATATTGCGCTTGTCGGCCGAAGAAGATATGCTTGTGCCTGGACGCAAAGCAAAGTTCTGCAATCCATTAGAAGCGTCTACACCCAAATACTTACCAGTGAACAGAGATGACAACGGATAGTCAAGACGTGTCGGCGAGAACGCATAGTTGTTGGGAGCCTCATACTTGGTAAGCTTGTTCTGATTGTAGGCTATATTTCCAGTCACGCTCCACGAGAAATCCTTCAGTTTCAACGGTGTGGCATTGACCGTAAGTTCAAATCCCTGGTTTATCTGCTCTGACGTATTATAGCTTTGTACGCTGAATCCTGTAGTAGACACAACACTAACGCTTGTAACAAGATCATAACCACGACGACGATAGGCTGAGAACATAAGGTTCAATCTGTTGTTGAGAAGTCCCAAGTCGAGCGATGCGTTATAGTCGCGTGTATGCTCCCATCGCAAGTTTGGATTAGGAGCATTGCTGATGCTACCCATGCGATAGGTGTCAATATCTGTAGAACGATAGCCTATGTACGACATGATGATTTGCGGATAAACGCTCTTGTTCACACCACCAGTCAAACCCGTAGACAGACGTACCGTGGCACGGCTGATTATCGGTTTAAGACTTTTCATGAACTCTTCCTCATCAATGTTCCATGCCAGACCTGCCGACCATGTATAGTTGAACTGCTGCTTGCTACCGAAGTTGTTAGAACCGTCCGAACGTAATGTAGCATTGGCTATATACTTGTCTTTGTACGAATAGTCGAGTGCGCCATAGAACGAGGCGAAAGCGCTCTTGCTTCTCGACTGTCCAGACAATGAGTTCATGGTGTTGCGATACTGTAATACCTCACTCTCGGTCAACGAACCGTCCGACTTGGTACCGAGATATACCGGTGATACATGCTGGCCTGTCACCGGGTCGTAGCCATAGAATTTATGGTAAATAGACTTTGACTCGTTATGACGAACCTCCGAACCTGCCACAGCACTGACACGATGATCGCGTGCTATTACGGTTGTATAATTGGCCTGAATACGTGCCAGCCAACTCATATTACGGTTTGCACTCTGTGTAAGCGAACCATATATACGCTTTGATGTACTTGAAGCCACGCCCTCAAACGGACGGTCCATCCATGCAGAATAGGTGTTCTTGCCTATTTCACAATCGCTATTGTCATTGCTGAACGTGAAAGCAGCCAGACCATAAAGCTTAAAGCCCTTGAAGGCGTTCCATGAGATATCGCCACGAATCTGAGTAGACGTACTGTTGCTCTTCATTGTGGTCTCGTTAATCTCGCGCATCACATTGATGCCATTTGACGGGAGTTGTACTCCTGTGTCGCCATTGATGGTTGCTACAGAATATATGGTCTCGTCAGACGCATACGATCCGTCTGTATTGTATAGCTTCTCATACGGATTGGCAAAGTAGGCATACTGGAATATGTCGAAACTCTGACTCGGCGAAAGAGCCGTAAGGTAAGAGAAATCCACACTTGTGCTATACTGCAGATTGCTCAATGGAGTTCCATTGATCTTTGCAGAGAAATTGTAGCTGTCAGAGTTCGTACGCTTCACAATACCATTGTTCTGGTTCATACCTGCCGACACAAAGAATGTGTTCTTGTCTGAACCACCTGACACGGAAACGCTATGCGATGTTGAAACGCTATTGCGGAAGAGAGCCTTAAACCAGTCAGTTGTGCTATTGCCCAACTCATTGATGTATTGATCCTGCTGCTCTTTGCTCCAACCTGCAAAACGGCCATATCCCGAACGTATCTGACCGACAATACCAACACGAGGATAGTAAGTGCCATTGGCATAGCCTGATGCAGAGAATTCATCCCAGATGCTCTGTTCGTAAGCAAGCTTCTCACGAGAATTCATCAATGATGCATCGCGTGTAGGAGATGTCGTGATGCTGACCGTACCGTCATAGCTGACACGTGTACGCCCCTGCTGTCCCTTCTTGGTAGTGATGACAATTACACCAGCCTGAGCCTGCGATCCATAGATGGCTGCAGCCGAAGCGTCTTTCAACACGGTGACACTCTCAATGTTCTGCGGACTGATACCGGCAATACCATTGGCATAAATAGTGCTGAAGTCGCCCGAACGGATAAGCGAACTGCCGATGTCCGGCACCGACTTCTGTATAGGCACACCGTCAACTACCCAGAGCGGCTCATTATTACCAGTAATAGAACTGATACCACGCACACGTACCTGTGCCGACTCACCTGGACGACCTGACATAGCTGTAACATTAACACCAGCCAACTTACCCTGCAAAAGCATATCAACATTCTTAAGAGGAGAGTCGTTGAGTTCCTTGCCAGAGATGATGCTCACCGAACCGGTACTCTTACGTATGTCGGTCTGGGTATAGCCCGTCACAACCACCTGGTCGAGTTGCACATCCGAAGTAGTAAGCTGCACATTCATTGTTGACGACTTTACTCGCATCTCTTTGCTATCCTGTCCTATATAGGAGAAGGTGAGCATCGAACCACGAGCTACTGTGATGGTGTACTTACCGTTTATATCGGTTGATACACCACCATTCTTTCCTTTCACTTTGACCGTAGCTCCGATAAGCGGCTCACCACTATCATCGGTCACTACACCTGTCACAGTGATAGTCTGGGCACCAGACTTTTCCTGCGCTTGCATGCTGCAAGGTGCCAGTAGCATCACTAACGCCACGAGGACAAATTGTTGAATTCTTCTTCTCATTTGGCTTGTATTATTATTTATGATTTACTATATCTATATCTACCTTTGCTGGATTCACGAGATGTTCAAGAAAATAATAACGTATGAGGTTCTGATAGTAAGGGCATTCTACACCATGGTCCTTGCCCGGCAACACCATCATGTCAAACCTTTTGTTATTCTTGATGAGCGCATCTGCCATACGCAGCGTATTGGCAAAAGGCACATTATCGTCAACATCACCCGAAACGAGCAGCAAGCGACCCTTCAGATTGCCAGCCAGCTCCATATTGGTTGGTATATGTTTCAGTCCGTGCCACGTTTCACCCCACCATTGTATATATATATTGTTGTCGTGATTGCCCGAGGCCGCTACACCCACCTTATAGAAATCAGGATAGGTAAGCATGGAGGCAACTGTCTCAAATCCTCCACCCGAATGTCCGTATATACCTACACGTGTAGTGTCTATATAATTGTAGCGGTCGGCCAATTCGAGTATAGCCTGGCGATTGTCGGCCAACGGATAATCACGCAGATTGCCATATCCATAAGCCAGAAAATCACGTCCACGCCATGGTGAACTGCCCCGAGGTGCCACGTTGATGACTATAAATCCTAATTCAGCAAGCGACTGATTACCTGAATCGTCGATAGCAAACTGTAGCGGAATCTGATCGTCTTGCGGACCCGGATAGACATTTGAGATAATGGGATATTTTCTGTTAACGTCCAAACTTGACGGTGTGTACATCAGGCCGTATAGGTCGGTCTTTCCGTCGGCTGACTTCACGGTGATGAGGTGTGGCTTATGCCAGCCGGCAGCATTCAATGTGTCAGTTGTGTTACGCACTATCTCCTTATAGCGTTGTGGCGATTTCATGTCAACCAGATTGTACACCGGCGGCATATCCATACGCGAATAGCGGTCAATAGCATAACGGCGGTCGTGAGAGAACTGAAGTTCGTGGTATCCATTGCCATTGGTCAGAAGTTGCTGGCGCTTGCCGTCGAGTCCTACCTTATAATAAAAGCGATAGTACGGATTGATGCCACGCTCTGCGCCATAACCTGCAAACACCATAGTACGACTGATTGTGTCTATATGCTCTATACTGCCTGCCACGATGTCATTGCCCTGTGTGATACGGTTCAACAGCTTTCCGTTTGTGTCGTACAGATAGTAATTGCCCTTGCCCGTACGTTCCGACCACCAAATTATGTGTTTTCCATTGTCAACGAAACGGTAGTTGAACATATTAACACTAAGATGTGGTTTGCAAACCTCCGATATCACCACGTTCACCTTACCCGTAGGCACATCTACACGGCAGAGTTGTATGGTGTCAACCGAACGGCTACGACGGGTGAACCACATGGCTTTCTCCGTACGACTATAGTCAAGAGCTACGTTTTGGTCTTTGAATCGGTCAATGTCAAGAAAGCGTCCTTCGTCCTTATCAGCATCATACCACCAAAGTTTGAAACGACGTATACCCTTTTCGTTGGGCAACGGCATCTTCTTGGTAATCAGTTTTGGACGTGGCTTAGCCAATGAATTGATTATATAGAGTTCACCCACCTCACTGTCGTCATTCATGAAGACCATATATATATGTCCCAACCAGAATCCGGCAGCATTGCCCTCTCTCACAGTGTCGGCCTTTGAGCGGTAGCAATACGATGCATAATCCTTTCCATCGTGAGTCAGTTGCTTCAACTTACCGGTCTTATTGTTGCGCACATACAGATTGTAGCGGTCGCCAAGCATTGTGTACAACGAGTCTTTGGTGTAAGCCGAACGATTGCCGCCTAACATACCGTGGCGATTTTCTTTCTTCTCAACCGTTTTGTCAAAATCCATCTTGCCTGTTGTGCGGTCATAAACCAGCTTTTTGCCATGCGACCTCCAATAGAACCGTGAGGTGTCATCGTTTCTGAAGTCTATGCCATACAGTTTGATGTTGGCTTCGGTCATGGTAGTGTCTTTGGTGAGGGCCGCGTATTGCCCGACAAAACCAGCCACATCTTTTATAAGAAGCTGTGGCTTGGCGTCCTTTGGATTGACAAGATAGATTTGCTTCTTGCCATTCACAGTACGGTCGTAAGTAATGAACGAAGTCTGCCCTACCCACGCAGGACTAACTGTTGAGGCATAATAACGCGAAGAGATGTTCTTCTCAGAAGCACGCTCCACATTCTGCCACTTCACATCATCATCGCCTCTCCATGCACACAGGGGAAGAGCGACAATGACTGCCATCAGCAACAATCCGTATTTCTTCATCTTACAATCTCCTTTACTGCGTTCAACATATCTATACATCCGCCACTCAAGCTCTTGTCAGGCTGTCCGTTCTTGCGAACTGTCTGCATAAGCAGCTGCTTAATTTCTGAAGCTTTCATCTTTGGGAAATAGGCACGCAACAATGCTGCTACCCCACTCACTACCGGTGCTGCCACACTCGTACCCTGCGACAATTCGTATTTATCGCTTGCGAATGCAGAAGCAATGTCTTCACCCGGAGCAAGCACATCGACGTTTGTTGCCCCATAGTTGGAGAACTTGCAGCAAAGCCCCTTCTCGTTGCTTGCACCAACACGGATAAAGTTGCTATAGGTTTTGCCTGCTGCATCTCTACCAGTAGGATAATAGGCAACAGTATCAATACAAATTCCGTTGTTGCCCGAAGCATTAACCACCAGTACGTCGTGCCTTTCGGCATAGGCAATGGCATCGTTTACCATATCGGGAGTGGGCGACTGGAATTTGCCCAAACTCATATTTATCACCTTGGCACCATTGTCTACAGCATAACGTATGGCAGTAGCCACATCCTTGTCATATTCGTCACCATCAGGTACGGCACGCAGTATCATCAGCCGTGCTACACCATCTGCCACGCCTGCATAACGCTTGTCGTTGCCACCATTGCCTCCGACAATGCCTGCTACGAATGTGCCATGATCGCATCCGTCAACGGTCAGCGTGTTGTTGCCATAGTATATGTCGTTAGCATCGCCCATATTGTCGCCCATCAGCAGACGCTTGTCGGCAGCATTCTCAATGCCGTCTATACGCGTCTTCATCAATTGCAGATTGTCCGACTGCGATTTCTTGAAATCAGTCCACGACGTATTCTTCGACGAGCGCATAACATCGGCAATGAACATCTGCGCAAGACCATTCCACAGTGTATCGTTTACTTCCGACATGAGCACGCCTTTCAGCGAGAGCGTGTCGGCATTGATATGGTTGCGCAGCATCAATGAGTCCATCATACGTATAGCCTCAGCCTTCTGCATATTGAACTTGTAATACATCAGATAGCCATTGATGCCTGCCTTTTTGCGCATCTGCATATAGTAGTCATACTCCTTATTGTCGGCTGCATCTTCACGCTTCAGGTTCTTGTATTTAGGAAATAGACGCTTGAACTGGCGGTATTCTTCTGTTCCAGCGCTGGTCATATTGAATGTTCCGTCCTTTGTTCCGAGAAAATTCCATCCGTGTATGTCGTCTACATAACCGTTATGGTCGTTGTCTTTGCCGTCGTTCTTTTCCTTACGGTTAGTCCACAGGGCGTTTATTATATTTGTACATGTAGTGTCGGCACCCGAATCAATAATGCCCACTACAACAGACTTCTTCACCTTCTTGCCTTTTTGCGAAAGGTACTCAATAGCTCCTTTGACATTGGCTCCTTTCAACGAGTCGTTGTAGAGCAAATGCCAACCAACCAACTGGTTTCTTGATGTTTGCGCCTTTACACAAATGGAAATTGAGACAAAAAGCACAAACAATCCAAACAACTTAAAATGTCGCTTTTCAAACATATTTGATTTATTAAAATTATAACATCTCATT
>OQVT01000658.1_pt1 | contig 20110 bp, 8 predicted proteins | sample 1691561 | NCBI WGS metagenome assembly OQVT01 (sample SAMN03418260, study PRJEB22391) | human gut metagenome | biome: human-gut; feature: organic feature; material: feces | host: Homo sapiens | place: Tanzania | collected 2013-01 | reverse complement strand
AGCCGGTCCGAACAGTACTACGAGCATTCTGGTGAGCAGGAAGCGGATAAATAAAAATCCTGCGATTCCATAGAATACCACTGCAATCAGTGTGACAGGTGCGTACATAAAAGCGAAGATAAATGCATTGAAAAATAACTCCTGTAACTTTCCGGAGAAATTCACCATTGTCGGATAGATCCAGATCACTACTAATAATAATGTAAGGAAAGCCATGCCAGAGATGACCATCAGTACCGTATGATAAGGAATACGTGCTGTCTGGAACAGGTAGGATGCCATACCGAAGATGGCACTGAATACTGCGGTGATCAGCCAGATCACAGTTCCTTTTTTCCAATATGTACGAAAACCGGTTTTGTAATTCCCGAAAACATGACTGTCGCCGTTCATAAGCTTCGCTGCGCTGTAATGCATGGCGGCTGTCGAGGCACCGATGGTGACAACCGGGATACAGGCGATAAGCCAGATCAGATTTAAGAGTGTCAGGCGGCTCAGAAGAATTGCGAATTTCATAAAGCCGCTGTCGTATTCAAATGCTTTCATGATGTATACCTCCAAAGTGTCCAATATGTTACTAATGATACACGAAAAGCGTATTTAAGGCAACTATAGTCATTTTTTTAGTAGATAAATAAAAATTTAACAAAAAAATCACCAAAAAAATGAAAAAATAGTGGTGCAACTGGAAAAACTTCAAAAAAAGTTAAAATAAAATCTAAATCAACTGATAATAAACAAGTTGTTACAAATCCTAAAATTGCACAATTACAAAAACAATTTGAGGATATTGGTGGAAAAATACAAACATTATCTGCAAGTCATACAGAAACTATTGTAAAACAACAAAGTTCTCAAGAGACAATAATACAAGAAAACAATTCCAATATTACTAGTGGACAAGAAGAACTACAGCAGATAAGTACACAAGCAGAGAAAGAATTAACACAAGAAGAAAAGTCATTAAATAGTAAAATTGCAAAACACAATAAAAGTTTAAATAAAGAAATTACTACGCAAACTAAGCAACAAACTACAAATACAAAACATTCTAGCAATGCAGCTGTTGCCGCTGAAAAAGCTTTTACTGCAGCACAAACTGCTGATTCAAAAGACCCGAATAAAATACCATTAGAAAAGGTAGCACAAGAACTAAAAGAACATTCAACTAATTTCGGAGAACAACAAGGTTTAGCAAAAACTAATAATGAAAACATACAACTTTCAAAGAATTCTATAGAAAAAATTAATCAAGCAGTAGCAAATTTAAGTTCTGGAGATTTTCAAGGATATACAAATGCTATTAACGAAGCCTATACAAGTGCAATTAATACTACAAATTCTAAAAAATTAAATTCAATAAAAGGTAATGACAGTAAAACAGAACAAGATGCTAATACTAAATTTAATATAAATATTAACGCATCAACAATTACAAATAGTGCAAAATCAATTGTAAATGGTGATGTTAAAGGTCTATTAAGTAATATCGGTGGCATGCTAGGTGATTCAATTCCCGGTGTTGGCGGAGAAATTATTAAAGGTCTAGGCTCTACCTTAGGTAGTATCTTCGGATAGTATTACAAATAAAATACAAAATTAATAATAAAATCTGCAATTAACATATAAATTGTAGATTTTATTGCTGCTTGGGTTGTTGATATACCAACTTCTTTTGCTCCACCTTCTGTTTCATATCCTTGAGTAGCACAAACATCTGCAATCAAAATACCAAAAACCAATGCTTTAAAAATACTTATATAAAAATCTTTTAGTTTTAACCATGCCCAAACTGATGCAATATATCTATGTGGATGCAATCCAATAGTTAAATATGCAACGTACATACCTCCTAAAATACCAACTAATTCTGCAATAATTGTAACCATTGGTATTGTCACTGCTGCAGACAACAATCTTGGTGCAAAATAATAACCAATAGGATCAACCTTTAAAGTTTTAATTGCATCAACCTGTTCTGTTACTTTCATATTAGCAATTTCAGCAGATATTGCAGTCCCTGCTCTTGCACCAATAGATAATGCAACAAATGCTGGTGCTATTTCTCTAATAATAACAACAGTCAATGTTCCACCAATATAACTATCCGCACCACTCATCAAAAATTGTTTTGATACTTGAATTGTTATAACTGCTGCTGCAACAAATGAAATAACCAAAGAAATCATTAATGAGTCATAACTAATTGCCGCTGCCTGAGAAATAGCATGTCTAAATAACATCTGACCCGAACATATATATTTAATAGAACGAATAAAATTCTGTACACATTTACCTAAAAATGAAATCATATATTAACTATAACATTATTAAAATATTTATTCAAAATATTATATTTATTAACATATTAAAATTCAATAATTTGATTTTTCAATAGGCTTTATATATAATTAGTGTAAATTATACAATGTTGGGGATAGACTTATGGAACTTAATTTTCAAGATTTAATATTAAATTTATCAGCATTTTGGTCTAAATATGGCTGTGTTATTCAACAACCTTACGATACAGAAAAAGGTGCATCAACAATGAATCCGGCTACATTTTTAAGAGCTTTAGGACCAGAACCATGGTCGACGGCAATGGTTGAACCTTGCAGACGACCAACAGATGCTAGATATGGTGAAAATCCTAATAGATTAGGACATTATTTTCAATATCAAGTTTTATTAAAACCATCACCTGATAATGCTCAAGAACTTTATTTAAGCAGTTTAGAAGCAATGGGTATTGATTTGTCAAAACACGATGTTCGTTTTGTTGAAGATAACTGGGAGTCACCAACACTTGGTGCTGCAGGTGTAGGTTGGGAAGTTTGGTTAGATGGCATGGAAATTACACAATTTACATATTTCCAACAAGTTGGCGGCATCGAAGTTAAACCAGTTGCTTTAGAAATTACATATGGTCTTGAAAGAATTGCTATGTATTTACAAAACAAAGAATCTGTTTTTGATATCAACTGGAATAACAATCTAAAATACGGTGATATTTATTTACAAAACGAAATTGAACAATCAAAATATAATTTCGAATATTCTGACGGTAAAGCATTATTTAACCTTTTTGATATTTATCAAAAAGAAGTTGAAAATTGTGTAAATGCAAAACTTGTATTACCTGCTTATGACTATGTATTAAAATGTTCACATACATTCAATTTGCTTGATGCTAGAGGTGTAATTAGTAAAGATGAACGTATCAACTTTATTAACCGTGTTAGAACAATGGCATCTGCTGTTGCTCACTTGTATGTAGAACAAAGAAAAGAAATGGGTTACCCATTGTGTAAGGAAGCACTTGTATAATGAAAAACAACAACTTATTTAATGGATTTTTTAGCAAAATTTTAACAAAAAGAAATCCAGAAGACATGATTAAAAAAGCAAATGAGGCCGGATTAGAAAAAACACTAACCGCATTTGATTTAATCGTATTGGGTATTGGTGCAATTATTGGATGTGGCATATTTGCAGCCGTTGGTATAGCAGCAGCCGGAAATCCTGCAGACGGTGTTTTAGGTGCTGGTCCTGCATTGGTTGTATCTATGATTATTGCAGCATTTGCTTGTGTATTCTCTGCACTTTGTTATAGTGAATTTGCAACAATGATTCCTGTTGCGGGTGGTGCTTATACATACACTTTTGCTACATTAGGTGAATTTCCTGCTTGGATGGTAGGTTGGGTATTAGTTCTTGAATATCTTGTTGGCTACATTGCAGTTGCGTGTGCTTGGTCTAGTTATTTTATGAACTTCTTAAAAGGTTTTTCTAATGTTTTACCAAGTTGTATAACAAATCCACCGGATTGGTTAGTTGGTGTTGCATCACAAAATGCACCACATTTATTATCATTACCTATTTGTGTTAATGTTCCTGCAATAATTATGGTTGTTGTAAGTACATTGATTTTAATAAAAGGTACAAAAGATTCTACTGTATTAACATCTGTAATGGTTATAATAAAACTTGCAGTTATTGCATTATTCGTATTAACTGGTCTGTTCTATATTCAACCTGATAATTGGGTTCCATTTGCACCACACGGTACATCTGGTATATTTATGGGTGCATTTACAATATTCTTTGCGTACATTGGTTTTGATGCATTAGCAACAACCGCAGAAGAATGTAAAAACCCTCAAAAAGATTTACCAATTGGTATTATTGGTTCATTAATAGTTACGACAATTGTTTATGCACTAGTAGCATTGGTATTAACTGGTATGTATGATACAAGTGCAACACCAGTAAGAGGATTTTTAGAAGCACCCGTTGCTTTTGTAATGAATTTACATCACCAAGATTTAGTTGCAGGCTTAATTTCTATCGGTGCATTAGCAGGTTTAACTTCTGTATTATTAGTAATGCAACTCGCTGCAACAAGAATTTTGTATGCTATGAGTAGAGATAAATTTTTACCTAAAATATTTCAAAAACTTCACCCAATATTCAAAACTCCACATATACTTACTTTATTCGTAGGTATTGTTGCGATATTTGGAACATTAACTTTAGATTTGGCAAAATCACAACAGTTATGCAATTTTGGTACATTTACATCATTTATCATCATTTGTATAGCCGTATTAATATTAAGAAAAACTGATCCTGATAGACCAAGACCTTTTAAAGTTCCTTTTTCACCTTGGTTCCCTTTAATGGGTATTATCTGTTGTGGTGGTTTAATGATATTCTCACTAAAAGATTTAAAAGATGCAGCGTCGCTATTCTCAATATGGTTACTTATTGGAGTAGCAATATATCTTCAATACGGATATATTAAAAATAGAAAAGCTGAATTAGTAAATAGCAATGAAACAAGAATAAGTAATGAAAATGATAAAGAACTCGTTAATAAGTAACTTACTAAAATGTAAGACACCTGATGAACTGATTGAAGCTGGCAGTAAATCAGGTTTAAAAAAGACATTAAATGTATTTGATTTAATAATTATAGGAATAGGTGCTGTTGTAGGTACTGGTATTTTTACAATTATCGGTAGTGCTATACAAGGTGGACAAGATAGTGTAGGTGCTGGGCCGGCTGTAATCATATCAATGCTACTAGCAGCAATTGCAAGTGTCTTTTCAGCATTATCTTATTCTGAGATTTCAGCAATGATACCTGTTGCGGGTAGTGCTTACACTTATACTTATGCAACAATGGGCGAATTTATGGCTTGGATGGTAGGTTGGATTTTAATGCTTGAATATGCTATCGGCAATATTACAGTTGCTAGTGCTTGGACTGGTTATTTTGTTCAATTTTTAAAAGGTTTCAAACACATTCTACCAACATTTGTTGTAAATAGTCCATTATGGCTCAGAAATGATTATAGAACTATGTACACAATGTGTGATAAATTTGGTTGGGACGTTCATACAAAAATGCCATTTATCCATATCCCTGATTTTGTATCTAACATTATACATGTTTCAGAAATACCTATTGCTATTAACTTACCTGCAATCATGATTGTTTTTATTTTAACAGTTCTACTAATAAAAGGTGTCAAAGAATCAACAAAATTTGCTAGTATTATGGTAGGGGTTAATTTATTTATCATAATATCATTTATTATTGTTGGTTCATTCTATGTTGCTCCTACAAATTGGCATCCATTTATGCCAAATGGATTTAATGGAGTATTTATGGGAGCATTTGTAATCTTTTTTGCATATATTGGCTTTGATGCCATTTCAACGGCTGCAGAAGAAACCAAAAATCCACAAAGAGATTTACCTATTGCAATTTTAGGAACATTGATTATTTGTACATTGTTATATGTACTTGTGGCACTTGTATTAACAGGGATTTTACCTTGTCATGCAATTGATACACAAGCACCATTGGCACATGCTATGAGATGTATTGGCAAAGATTGGTATGCAGGCTTAATATCTGTTGGTGCTTTATGTGCATTAACATCAGTTCTTTTGATTTATCAATTAGGAACAACAAGAATTCTTTTTGCGATGAGTAGAGATAATTTTTTACCAAAATCATTAAATGCAATTCACGAAAAATTTAGAACACCACATATATTAACTTGGTTATCAGGACTAGTAGTTATTATTTGTGCATTATTTATGGACTTAAATGTATCAGCAGAATTATGCAATTTTGGTACATTTACATCATTTATCATAATTTGTTTAACTGTTTTAATTTTGAGAAAAACAGAACCAGATAGACCAAGACCTTTCAAAGTTCCATTTTGTCCGGTATTTCCTATTTTAGGTATCCTAACTTGTGCTTTGTTAATGTATTGTAAATTTAGTTCAAATTCAGATTCATCACTATATTTCTTAGTTTGGTTACTAATAGGTCTTGGAATATATGCAGGATATGGTTATCACAATAAACGACGGAACGATAAAGTATAAAAACTTTATTATATGTGTTACGGCTTATGTGCCCGTAGCTCAGTCGGATAGAGTGTAAGTTTCCGAAACTTAAGGTCATGGGTTCAATTCCCATCGGGCACATTTATTATAAAAAGAGGGATTTATGAAAAAAGTATATATTGAAACACTTGGTTGTCAAATGAACAAATCCGATGCTGAAAGAATGTTTGGAATGTTGGAATATTTAGGTTATGAAAAAACAATTGAACCTAAACAAGCAGACTTGTTAATCATTAACACATGTTCAATAAGGCAACTTTCTGAAGATAAAGCATATAGTCAAATTGGTGTTTGGGGTAAATGGAAAAAAACTAGACCTAATATAAAAATTGCATTTTCAGGTTGTGTGGCTCAACAAGTTAAAGAAGATTTATTCAAAAGAGCACCTTATGTTGATTTAGTAATTGGTACGCAAAGATTATATGAATTACCAGAACTAATCAAGCGTGTTGAAAATGGAGAAAGAGTATGCTCTTGCGAAGAATCTCCATATACAGAAAAAGATTACAACATCAAACGTGTAAAAAGTATCAATGCATGGGTTCCGATTATGGAAGGTTGTAACAATTTCTGTTCATACTGTATCGTACCTTATACAAGAGGTAGAGAACGTTCTAGAAATTTTGAAAACATAATGACTGAAGTTACAAAAGCACTAAAAGAAGGTTTTAAAGAAATTACACTGTTAGGTCAAAATGTTGATAGTTACAAAGGTACTGATAAAGATGGTAATGAAGTTAATTTATCAGGTTTACTCAAAGCAATTAATGCTCTTGAAGGACAATTTAGAATTCGTTTTGTTACATCATATCCAACTGATATAACAGAAGAATTGATTGATACTGTTATTGCTTGTGATAAAGTTTGTGAATACTTCCATATTCCAATGCAATCAGGTGATGACTATGTCTTAAAGAAAATGAATAGAAGATATGATGTTGCGACATATTCTAAAATCTGCAACCACATTAGAACAAGAGTTCCTGATGTAACAATTACAAGTGATTTTATTGCCGGTTTCCCTGGAGAAACAGAAGAACAATTCCAAAATACACTTGATACTATGAAAAAATTAGAACTTGATTATTCAAACACAGCAGCATATTCTCCAAGAGAAAAAACTGTTGCTGCAAAATGGGTTGATAAATTTATTCCAGAAGATGAAAAAACAGAACGTTTAGCAAGATTAAACGAAACAAATAGAGAGTGTTGTGTTGTTTCAAACAACAAATATATTGGCAGAAAAATGGAAGTTCTTGTTGAGAAATTTGAAAACCATAACGGTACAAATGTTATTTCTGGAAGAACAAGAAATAATAAAATGGTTCACATTCCTTGCAAAACTGATAGAACAGGTGAATTTGTTAATGTTAAAATCATTGGTTCAAAAACTTGGTATCTAAAAGGCGAACTAATCTAAGTCATTAAAATATAAGATTACCATTTGCCATATTTGCTGTTTTACCATAAGGAACAGTTATTTTGTCGTGTTCATGAGTAATTTTAAATCCACCATAAGCAGGCAGATTGTTTTGTTCTGCAATAGCCTTGATGAATTCATCAAACTGCTCAGGATATCCACAATCCAAGAAATCACCTAATATAATACCTGTTATATTTTTTCTAAATTTTTCAATATTAAATAATTGAGTAAACATTTTATCCAATTTGTATGTTGGCTCATTCAAATCTTCAGCAAAAAATATAAATTTTTCATCAAGAATAAAATCTATTCCGCACAAAGAAACAATAGATGCCAAATTTCCGCCGAACAAAATGCCATCGGCATCACCACTATTATAAACTTTTTCAGCACTATAAGAACAATTTATCTTCGTTACAGTTTTATAAAAATTTGTAATTGTATAATCAGATTGATTTTCAGAGCCGAAATCACCTTTTGCCATTGGCCCAGAATAAGTAATCAAATTTGCTCGTTTTAAAAACATTGCTGATAAGACTGTTATATCAGAATAACCACAGAACAACTTTGGATTATTTTTGATAATATTATAATCAATTTTATCAATCAATCTAAGACAACCATATCCACCACGACCACAAATAATAGCATCAACATCTTTGTCTAAAAAAGCATTATGCAAATCTTCTAATCTATTATCATCATTATCAGATAAATAATTATACTGATTAAATAAATGTTTTGAATACTTAACATTAAAGCCTTGTTTTTCAAAATATAATCTTGCTCTTTTTATTGCATCTTTATCTCTAATAGGACCAGCAGGTGCTATAAATTCAATAGTATCACCTTTTGTTAACGGTTTTGGTTCAATATAGTTCATCTTAAATTCCTTTATGCTATAATCATATTATCATGAACGAGGGATATTTACCGTTATATAGAAAATATAGACCACAAAAACTTGAGGATATAGTTGGGCAAACACATATAAAAACTGCTTTAACTAATGCTATTAACCTTAATAAAATTTCTCATGCATATTTATTTACTGGTCCAAGAGGTACAGGTAAAACATCAACTGCTAGAATCCTTGCAAAATCTTTGAATTGTATTAATGGTCCTACTGTTACACCTTGTGAAAAATGTGAAAGTTGTATATCAATTACAAATACTGTTCCAATTGATGTTATTGAAATTGATGCTGCAAGTAATCGTTCTGTTGAAGATGCACACAACATCTTGGAAAAAGTTCAATATGCACCAGTTAACGGTAAATATAAAATCTATATCATTGACGAAGTTCACATGCTTACGACTCAAGCATTTAATGCTTTGTTAAAGACACTAGAAGAACCACCTAAAAATGTTATCTTCATATTAGCGACAACTGAATCACATAAAGTTTTAGATACGATTAAAAGCCGTTGTCAAAGATTTGATTTTAAAAGAATTACGACAAATGATATTATTGAACACTTAAAGAAAATTTCTAATAAAGAAAATATTAGTATAACTGATGGGGCATTAGCCACTATTGCTAAGAGTTCAGCAGGTGGTATGCGTGATAGTTTGGCACTTTTAGACCAAGTTAGCACAATTGGAACATCAAAAGAAATAACAGAAGATGATATAAATAATTTATTAGGTAGATTATCTTTTGATACATTAAAAGAATTGGCCGAACACATTACACACTCAGATTCTGCATCAGCAATACAAGTTTTAGAAAAAATTTATAATGACGGTAATGAACCTATTCAAATTTTGACGAACTTAATGATGTTTTTCAAAAATTTATTAATTACAAAAACTTGTGATTTTGAAACAAGTATTGAGATAACGGGTTTGACAGATGCTCAAATAAAATCTCTTGATGAGATGAAAAACTCATTAGAAACTCACCAAATTTTATTTTTAATAAATAAAACTGCTGAATATATAAAAGATTTAAAAACGACAACTAATCAACAAATGTGGTTAGAAGTTAGTCTTATTGACCTTGCTAATTTAGCAGATAATACAAAATTAGCCGATTTGCAAAGACGTCTTGATAATCTTGAATCTGCTAGACCTACAACAGTTCAAAGAGTAATTACAACAAGACCGCAACCGCAAGAACGTCCTGTTGTTACTCATAGCGAGCCAAAAATTGAACATCAACCTGTTCAACATAACGTTGAGCCAGTTCAAATACAACATACTCAACCAGTTCAACAACATAAACCAGTAGAACAAGATATTCAAGATAGTGTTGAGGAAATAACAAATGCTCAGCCAAGTGGGACAAGCAATCTTAAAGCATTATGGACACAAATATTAGGTGCAATTCCAAACCAAGCAGATAGAGCATTATTATTATTGGCAAATCCAATCAAAATAGATAGTGATGGGATTGTTTTAGCAATAAAAAGTACTACTTTAATGGAAAAAGCAAATTCTCCAGAAAGAAAACAATCTTTGATTAGTGCTGCTGATAGCATATTAGGTACCACCAATATATCTATCCTAATTAGACAACCTTTGCCAGATGATAAAAAAATAGAAAAAGTAAAAGTTTCTGCTATAAAAAAACCAATTACTCTACCTAAAACTTTAGTAGAAGATGAACATGAAGTTTCTGAACAAGAAGTTGAAACAGCAAAAGAAGAAACAGAAGCAAATAAACCTCAAAACCGTGATGAAACTGATTTTTCACGTTCAGACCAAAGCAATATGGTTAAACAATTATTTGACGGAAAATATTTAGAATAAATTAAATAAAATTTTAAATAAATTTTTATATTTTACATTTTAAAATTCAATTATAGCAATATTTTTCGTATATTTTAAGAATTATTGCTAATGTTAAGTTTTATAAAAATTATTCAAATTAAAATCATGCTTCAAATGCACTAATAGTTTGATTTTGCAAATAATTAATATAACTTAACATTTGTATCAAAAAAAGTGTATTATAATATTAGTATACAGTTTATTGTTGAGCAAAATTGTAAGAGTATAAGTACAATCTCGTATTTATACAGATATAAGAATATCCGACTGAACAAAACTCTATTTTTTTGAGAGATAGAGTGGAGTATGCGTATGAAAAAAGTATTTATAAGTTTTATATTTGTAATACTTATGTTGACTACATCTGCTATGAAAGCAGATGCTATCGACAATGCGACTTTTGTGCTCAATAATAACAGTACCCTACCTAATAAAAATATTTTATCTAATGCTCAACAAAATTATAATTTAATTGCTGATAGCAATGTTTCATCTTATACAGATTTAAAAAATGAACTACAAAACCCAAATACAACAACAATAAACATAGAAGGTGACCTATCAGGTACCGAACCACTTGGTACACAGCAAGCAGAGAGCCTAACAATCAATGGAGCAAAACATCGTTTAACTGGTGTTGATACAGCAGGATTTACTTTAGACACATCAAAATCATTAACACTTTCTAACTTTATTCAAATTAACGGATTTACAAATACAAATGGTGGTGTTATTTACGTTACTCCAGATAGTACAAATACGAATATCACTATTAACAATGTTATTTTTACAAACAATAGTGCTACAACACACGGTGGTGCAATTTATGCAGAAAATCTAACACTAATAGCAAATAATGGTACAACATCATTCTCAAACAACTACATAACAAATGGTTCAACAAAAACGTTTGAAGCAATATATATTTCTAAAACAAATGGAAACCTTGATATAATTTCAAAAAACTCCGGTATCGTTTCAATTAACGATATTATCAATGGTGAAAAAGGATACACTATCAACATTAATAGTGATTCGACATCAAATGTAACTCTTAATAATGCCGTTAAAAATGCAAATTTAATCTTAAATTCTGGAAATTTAATACTTTCTGAGAATTCAGATGGTGATGGCAATTCTATAAAGGCAGATTTTTCATCTTCTATATTCAATACAAATAATGGTGTCATTTCAATGGAAGATAATAAAACTACTACATACAATATGGGAGTTTTGCACTCTTCTGCGTCAACATTGTATAACATTGATATTCTATATAAAAACAACTCTTTAACATCAGATATACTAACAACTGCAGCAGGTTCAACTGGAACTATTACCCTTAATAGTCTCGGTACATTTACATTGGATACAATTGGAATACCTACATTATTAACAAATACTTATACTATTAAAATACTTAATAAATCACAAGATTCTGATTCTATCAAACTTAGTTTAAATACGAATATTACAAACGAGTTTAACAAAGATAGACCAATTAGTGATTTTTATAATGCTGCTCAAAACGCATATATTTTAACACCAGATAGTATAACTGGTATGGTAGGAATAAAAGTTGATGATGCAGGTGATAGATTAATTTTGGGCTTGTTAAAACGATATGACACATTAGCAACGATTAACCAATTCACACCATCTGGTAGCAATAAAGTTGCTGATAGATATTTTAAACTAAGCAATTCATCTGACATATATTATGTAACAGATAATACAGGTACTACAAGTCGTTCAAGAACTATGTACGTACAAGGTGTTAAAGGTTCAGCGATTGATTATCAAAACAAATTTAGCGGTTTTGTACTTCCAACTACCGCAAAACTAACAATAAATGATGTTGAAATCAGAAATGCTAAAAGTACAAACAGAGGTGCTGCTATAAATAACTCTGGAACATTAAATACTAATGGTGTAATTTTTAATAGCAATTCTATATCAAACACTACAGATGCTTTTGGGGGTGCAATTTATAATACCGGTTCTGCTGCATTCACAAATACATCATTTATTAATAACTATACAATAGGAACAACATCTGCTCACGGTGGAGCAATATATTCAACTAATAATTTTTCAATAAATGTAAATAATAATTCTATCGAAATTAGCGATAACTACGTACAATCAGGTTCGTCAAAAGTTTACGAAGCAATATATATGGCAAACACTGGTACACAACTAACTTTAAGCAGTAGAAATAATGGTAAACTAATCATAAATGATATTATTAGTGGAACAACAGATAGTTACAATTTAATTATGAATGGTGATAATACTTCTTCTATAGTAGTAGGAAACTCTATAGAAAATGCAAATATTACACTTTCAACAACTACCTTACAATTAAATAAATCTAATCCTGCAAGCGGTGCTGATTTTAGTAACTCAAAACTTAACGCACAAAATGGAACTATTTCATTAAAAGATAACGTTTATGAGAATTATAATTTAGGAATTTTAACTTCAAGCAACAGTGTTTCATATGTTATTGATATGGAATTAAATAATTCAAAACTAACTGCTGATAAAATTACAGTCAAATCAGGTTCAAATGGAACAATAACAATAAATGAACTTAACGGTTTAAATATAACACAAGACAATCTAAAAAATCTTATAACAAATAGTGCTAGTGTCAAAATTTTATATAAAGAAAATGCCTCAGATAGCATTCGTTTGGCATTGTCAAAGAGCATAACTGATAAATACAATCAAACAATCTCATTGCCAACATATTTCAATACAACAAGTAATAGTTATAAAGTAAATTATGATGATTTTATAGGCGATATTGGTATAACTTTAACCAACAATGCTGACACTATTACATTTGGTGTGATTTCTGTAAGAGATACATTAGCGGCAACTAACCAATACACACCATCAGCATCTGATGAACAAAAAGATAGATATTTTATACTACCTGAAAATATTACATATTCTGTAACTGAGAACACAGGCACAACTGGTAAGATTGGTATAATGTATGTTCAAGGAGGCAACAATTCTATAATTGATTATCAAAATACTTATTCAGGATTTGATGTACAAGCAGGTGCAATTCTTGATATATCAAATATACAATTCAGAAATGCCATTTCTAATAGTAAAGGCGGTATTATTAACAACTCTGGAATTGTTGGTGCTACAACTATTAGTGGTATAAATAATTCATCATTTATTAACAATACTGCAATAATGGGTGGTGCTATCTATAATATAGGTACTATTTATTCAATAGCAAATACAAACTTTACAGAAAATATCGTTACTTCATCTAGAGAATCAACTTACGGTGGTGCAATTTACAATACTGGAACAATTGGAAGAATTGAAAATGTAACATTTACCAAAAACAAAGCAGTATCATCACAATATGCTTATGGTGGTGCAATTTACAATACTGGTAATATTGAATACATCTCAGCATCATTCATAGGTAACTATACAGTGGGTACAAATGTGTTTGGTGGTGCAATTTATTCATCAAATAATTTAAAATTGATAGCAAATAATCAAGATTTCATGTTTAAAGATAACTACACACAATCTACTAGTACTGGCTCTATAGAAGATAACGCAATTTATATGAGTTCTTACCAGTCAATACTAACAATTGAAGCAAATAATGGTGGCAGTTGGACTTTATACGATTCAATAAACGGTGCCAGAGGTTATACAGTAACTCTTTTATCAACCGAAGGTCGAGGTACAATTAATTTATACAATCAAATATACAACGCAAATGTTGTAACAAATAATATTAACTTAAATCTATCTGGTGACAATTCGTTTACCACATACACATTTAATTCATTATCATCAACTTTAACTAATTTATCGATTGATTTATCTTATTCCGAAAAAAAATCTGATATTATTAAAGTTATTTCAGACTCGACAGGTAAAATTACAATTAACGAATTAGTTGGATTAGATAAATCAGAAATAAAAGACGAAATAGTTAAAATAACAGTTTTAGATAAAAACAATAGTTCATCAATTATATTAGAACTTTCACAAGAACTACAAGACAAATACAAAGGAGATATTGAACTAAACAAATACTTTGATAATACATCTAATACCTACAAAATTAAATCTTCAGATTATATTGGTACTATTGGTATTAAACTGAATGATACACAAGATAGTATTATTTTGGGAAGATTAGAATCAATGGATACATTAGCAGTTATCAACCAATTTGCTAGTAAGGAAGACCGATATTTTACGTTCAACTCCGCAGATGAAACATATACAGCAATCGCTAACACTGGCAAAACAGGTGTTACAGGTAAAATGTACGTTCAAGGTGTTGCTGATTCAACAAATAATATATCAACAGTTAATTATAACAAAAAATATTCAGGTTTTATTATTGATAAAAATGCTACATTAAGTATCAGCAATGTTAGATTCTTAAATGCGATTTCTGACACAGATGGTGCGGTATTAAACAATTCAGGCATTTTAGAACTAGACAATGTAATAATTGATGGAACAAAAATAAATTCACTTACGACACTAAATGGTGGTGTTTTCAAAAATGCATCTAATACAGATTCAATTGGAGTAAGTATTATAAATACAAAAATCACTGTAGAAAGTGCTAATATATTTGGTTCTATTTTAAACAACACAGCAAATATAGTTGCACTAAACGGTATGTTTACAAACAATACTGCAAATGTAAATGAGGGTTCTCTGCAAGGTGGTGTAATATTTAATGCTGCATCAATATATAACATAAACGGTAATTTCGAAAATAACTCGTCTGAAACATTTAACAAATCAATTTTTGGTGGTGCTATCTATAACCAAGGCACATTAGGGCACTATGAAGACGGTACATACGTTGAAGGTGAAATCATTGCTGACTTCATAAACAATAGCATAACCACAGACGGTTCAAAAGGTCAAAAAGCATTTGGTGGTGCAATTTATAACTATGGAACAATTCATACATTAATATCAAAATTTGAATCTAATAATAGTGTTAACAAATCTGGTTTATCATCAGGTGGTGCGATTTATAACCAAGGTACCATTACAGAAATAAATGGTTCTTTTATCAAAAACTATGCAACAGGCTACGATATTATAGACTCAGTACTTGGTGGTGCTATTGTAAACAATGGACAAATTACTGATTTACATGCATCATTTAATTCAAACTATGTAAATGCTAAAGCATACAATGCATTTGGTGGTGCTGTTTACAACAAAAATTATATAAATAATATTCAAGGTGATTTCTCTAATAACTATGTAATTGCAGAACAAAACGGTAGCGGTGGTGCTATAGATAATGAATCTCAGATATACACAATAGTAGGTAGATTTGAAAATAACTATGTACAAGCCATGTATGCGACTGGTGGTGCAATATTTAGCCCAGAATCATCATATATTGGTGATATAACTGCTGATTTTATATCTAACTATGCTGTATCAACTACTAACAATGCTAATGGTGGTGCTATCATTAACGCAGGTAAAATCAGGAGTATTACTGGTACATTTAAAGGTAACTATGTAAATGCTATACTACTTGCAAATGGTGGAGCAATATATAATAGTGGCACGATAACAAACATTTCTGCTTCATTCATAAATAACTATGCATTAGGTAAAACCGGTGCAAAAGGTGGAGCAATTTATACTATTAAAGACTTAAATTTCTCTGCTACAAACAAAGCTTTTGAGATTAGTGGAAATTATATTTCCACAGATGAAGGCAAAACTAAAATTAATCAAGCAGTTTATATTGATGCACCTTATGTAACTATCACATTTAATTTATTAGAAGGTGGTAGTTATACAATTATGGATAATTTTACCGGTTCTGAAACTTATGACATATTATTCAAATCAAAAGATAAAACAGGTCTTATAGTATTCAAAGGAACTTTATATAATGCCAATGCAACTATAGATGGAGTAAACTTCACACCAGCAGGTAGTACATTTGCTGATGATACGACAACATTAACTGTAAATAGTGGTATTATCAACCTACAAGATAGTAGCATAACTGACTATTACATTACGAGATTAACATCTGCAGCAGATGCTGAATACACGATTGACATTGATTCTACAAGTGGTGATTTTGATAAATTATTTGTTGGTAGTAGTTCATCTGGTATTGTAACAGTCAATTCTGTACAATATAGTGGTGATTTACGTGAAGGCACATATCAAATTCTACACGCAACAAAGAAGGATAGTTATGGTAACAAAGCGAATATAGAACTTGCACTTGGTGATAATTTAAACTTTGGAATGAATGTCTTAAAACCAATTATGAATTGGAATGACAAAATTTCAACAGGATATGTTTATAGACTTGCAACAACACATACCATTAATGATTCCTTAAACGTTGCTTATCAAAATGGTGCAGATTTATTAGCGGCATTAAACCAATTTGATACAGCAGAAGAAAGGCATTTTATTTTTGCAAACCAATATAATGAATATATAGTCGCTGCAAATACAGGAAAAACTGCAACATTATCGGTTTTCAATATAGATGGTGTTAATTCAGATAACAATTATTCAACAATTAATTATTGGAACGATGCAGATAGAATTTCATATTCTGGTTTTATTCTAGGTGACAAAAATAGACTTCATATCAATAATGTTAAAATCATAAACGCAAAATCAACAGAAGGTTCTGTTATATATTCAGATGGTTCTGCTATCGCATATATTAACAATTCAATACTAAGCAATAACTCAGCAACCAAAAATGGTGGTGCTATTTATAATGGTACTGCTTCAATTATGAATATTTATAATTCTAGCAAATTTGATAGCAATACTGCTGGCAATGAAGGTGGTGCTATTTATAATATTGGCGGAATGAATTTATATGGTGAAATAACAATAACAAACAATAGTGCAGGACAAAATGGTGGTGCTATTTATAGTGGTGGCACCTTATATTTCAACAATAGCAACAATTATTATTCTAGTTATGGAGATGTAACTATTTCAAATAATACTGCTACTCAAGGAAGTGGTGGTGCTATTTATGCTACCGGCTATAGTAGTTTACACGGTTCTACATTCAAAATGGAAGAAAACACTGCAAAAAATAGTGGTGGTGCAATATACACATCAGATAATCTTGCGATTTCAAGTTCAAGCCTGTATATAAACAACAACACTTCTAGTACTGGAAGTGGTGGTGCTATTTATGCTACCGGTGACGTATATTTAGGTTCTTCAGGAGATATGGAAATAACACATAACACTGCAAAAACTAGTGGTGGTGCAATATATGTGGGTGATTATTTATCCTTAGATTTTGGAAATTTAAACATTTCAAATAACACTAGTAAGCAACAAGGTGGTGCGATTTACAATACAAACGGAATTTCGTTTTCTGGTACAACTGCAAGCTTTAAAGATAACATCACTTTATTAGAAGGTGGTGCAATTTACAATAATGGAAATAGTATTCAATTAAATAGTAACTCTTTAACATTTAGTGGCAACTATGGTTCTGCTGGTGGTGCTATATACAACAAAGGTAATATTTCTTGGGCAAATGGCACAAATAAAGTCAATAATGAAAGTAATTTTACTGACAATGGTTTTACAATAATAGATAACAATACGTACTATAGCAATCTGGGTGGTGCTATATATAATGAAGGCAACGTTACTGCATACTATCACAACAATATAACATTTAGTGGCAACTATGCTAATTCCGGTGGTGGTATGTATATTATGGGCGATTCTGACATACAGAGTGCCTTAACATTCTCTGATAACTATGCAATGGGTACGACTACTACTAGTGGCGGTGGTGCTATCTACAATACGGGTAAATTATTATTAAATACTAAATATTTAGGCACAACATTAACTATAGATGATTGGGAAGTTGCATTACATAGAATAACCTTCAAAGCAAATACGGCTGAACAAAATGCTGGTGCACTATATACAACTAATGCAACAATAATTTACCTTGCAGATTTCTTAAACAACAGTGCCACAAATGGAAATGGTGGTGCTATTTATACATCTGCAAAAGCATATACAGAAACATTAGATGACAAAAGCACAATAGATAGATTAGGACTAGAAATTTATAACACAAACATAAATTATAATACTGCCGGTCAAAGTGGTGGTGCTATTTATGTTGAAAATACTGCATCAGCACTATTTAAAGATGTAACAATGACCTACAATACATCAGGTTACAATGGTGGTGCATTATTTGCTGGTGACTCTTCAAACATAAGAACTTATTATGAAATAAGAACAAATGGTAACACAGCACCAGCATATAATTACTTAAATATAGATACATTATCAATTGTATCCAATAACACAGCAGGAAACTTCGGTGGTGGTTATTATATAAGCGAAAACAGTACTGTTGAAATTGCAAATACAAGATTTAACAACAATACTGCTCAACAAGGTGGTGCTATTTATAACTTAGGCACAATAACTGTTCCAACAATGAATGTTGCGAATTACTACATTACAAACTTCAATAATAATACTGCTAATTCAACAGATTTAGACGCACTTGGTGGTGCTATTTACAATAATGGAACTATAGAAAACCTTTGGGGTGGTAGATATAATGCAGGTCAAATTAACAACAACGTTGCAACTAGCGTAAATGGTGCTGCAAAAGGTGGTGCTATATACAATATCGGTACTATCACCAATTTTAGAGATGATAATGATAAATACATATATTGGCTAGAAGTATCAAACAATAAAGCACAATCAGAAAATGCTGAGGCATTAGGAGGTGCCATATATAACAATAGTGTTCTAAACTATATGCCATCAGTATTAGATAACAACAAAGCAATTTCAGATAATTCATACGCTGCAGGTGGTGGTTTATATAACGATGTAAATGGGGTTATTACTGACTCTTGGACACACATGCAAAATAACTATGCTTTAGGTAATTCAGGTGCCAACGGTGCTAGTATGGGTGGTGGAGTTTACAATGCTGGTACAATTACAAATCTTGATTTTAGATATACATCAGCAGATTCTGATAGACCTAGATTAAACTATGCACAAGATACATCAGGCTCAGCATTTGGTGGTGCTGTATATAACAGTGGAACTATTAGTAAAATTTATGCTACATCAAGTGGAAATACAAACCACACATCATTCTTCAAACAAAACTATGCTTATGGTTATGTTAATGCTGGTGGTGGTGCTATTTATAATACTGGTAAGATTAATGAAATCAGAGCACACTATGATGGCAACTACGCAATTGCAACAACTGGTAATGCTATGGGTGGTGCTATTTATAATAGTGGTACAATCGATAGCACATACTATTGGACTAGTAATTGGGACGATGGAGGATATAATAACTATGTCCAAGCGAACGATGGCTATGCAATGGGTGGTTTAATATATAATACAGGTAAAATTTCTAGCATT
>OQVT01000654.1_pt1 | contig 20186 bp, 16 predicted proteins | sample 1691561 | NCBI WGS metagenome assembly OQVT01 (sample SAMN03418260, study PRJEB22391) | human gut metagenome | biome: human-gut; feature: organic feature; material: feces | host: Homo sapiens | place: Tanzania | collected 2013-01 | reverse complement strand
TCCCGCTTCTCCGTAGGGGCGACCCTCGCGGTCGCCCACCCTTTTTCCTAATTCTTGTAAATGTTTTTTAACAAAATTGTAAATTTCCTACCCTTGTATTGTAATCAAAAGAACGATATGATACAAATATAACCCCTAAAAGCGAAAAACGGAGCGCCCTTGCGCTCTGTTCACTCAAACACACCAGGAAGAAAGAAGGTACTGCCATGAAAACTCTGAAAAAACACTGGAAATGGGCCGCCCTGGCCGCTGTTATCGTGCTGCTGATTGCAATTTTCTCCACATGGCGGCCTGTGAAGAATCCCGCCACCCAGGAATATATCGTCGGCAGCGGCAACTGCCAGGGCCAGGTGGACACGGCACGATTTCTGGAGATAGATGATGCCTTTGCCATCGGCGCGGACGAGGACGGCATGGCCGTGTTCAAAAACCCCGCCAAGGCCCTCCGGGCTCTGCGCGCCCACTACGGCGAGGGTATCTGGGCTATCCAAAAAGAGGTGTACATGATCCCCCTCACCCCCTACACCTATTATCCCTACACCATGGGCGGCTGGGAGCCCACCGGCGTAACGCCCGAGGTAAAGCAGCAAGCGCACTTCGTCGCTGGCTTTGTGGACATCTACGAAAACAGCTTCCAGTAAGCGCTCGCCCAATGATTTAACAAAAATTCCAATTTTTCATTGCATTAAAGCGAAGTGTATTGTATAATTAACAAACAAAACAGAGAAAAACCATGCGCTTTTGCGCCGAAAGGAGACCCTTATGCGTTTAGCCGACAAACTGCTCCTCTGTGCCGCGGGCATTTACACTGCCCTGCAATGCGCCCGCATTCTTGATATTTTTTATGCCTGGTTTTTTATGGAATACTTTTTTATCAGCATTTTCCTCCTCCTGGCTGCCATTGAGTATTTTAAGCTGCTCCGGGCCTATTTCCAAAAGAAACGCAAAAATAGCGAAACCGCTTCCTAACCTGTTGTGCGTAGGGGCGGGGCTCTGCCCTGCCCGTGAGACTGCCGATAAAGGGGTAGGGCGGGGTGCCCTCACCCCGCCGTCCGGGCTTGCACTGCATTTCTTCTATCCTGTCATTGCGAGGGCGCTCTGCGCCCGTGGCAATCCGCCCTCCACCCGCCGCAAAGAAGCAGCGTGCCGAATGGATCCATTCGACACGCTGCTTTTTGCGTATTTACTTCCCCTCTGCGGCCTTTTCCGCCGCCCCGGGGACGGCTTTTTCCCGCGTCACGATGGCCGCCGTGATCGCCGCCGTCAGCGGCACCGCCAATATAACGCCGATGCTGCTGGCCACGCCGCTGATGACCTCCGTGGCCACATACGGGGAGCTGATAAGCTGCCGGAGGTCCAGCCCCAGGGAGCAGAGGTAGAGGATAAAGGAAAACCCGCTGCCCAAAAAAGCCAGTATCAGCGTGTTGGTCATGGTGCCCACCATGTCCCGTCCAATGTTCATGCCCGAGCGGAAAAGGTCGCGCCCGCTGCGGCCTGGGGCCACTGCGTGTACCTCCGTCAGGGCCGAGGAGATGCTCATGGCCACATCCATCACCGCCCCCAGGGCGCTGATGACCACCCCTGCCACCAGCAGGCCCCGCAGGCCCAGGGGGGTGCCCGTCTGCCGCAGCTGGAGCAGAGGCTCCACATCCGTTAGCCTGAGCCCGTCAATGTGCAGGATTCCCTGTGCCAGCAGACCGAATAGCAGGGCCAGCGCCGTTCCCGCAATGGTCCCCAATGCCGCGCACACGGTTTTCCGGCACACGCCGCCCAGTATGACCATCGTTACAACGGTGATGTATGCGCATACCAAAAATACCGTCACCAGGGTAGGGGCCCCCTTCATCAGCAGCGGGATCAGCACATAGAATAGGCACGCCAGTGTCACCGCCAGGGCGATCAGGGACTTAGCGCCCACCTTGCCGCCCACGGCCACCGTCACCAGCAGGAATAGCCCCACGATCACCGCCAGACCCACCGCCCGGTTGTATTCGTATACCGTGGCCGTGTGGGTTCCGTCCGCGTAGGTGGAGATCAGCAGCACCGCCGACTGTCCCACCTGCAGCGGCTGGCCGTACAGCGGCCCCACAAAGTTGGACACCTGCATGGTCTCGCCCTTGTACTGCCCTGTGCGCACCGTGGCCAGCAGCAGCTGTTCGCCCCGGTATCCCCCGTCGGAAACCTCGTCCGTCTCGGTGTTGTCGGCCAAAACATCCGTAATCACGCCCCGCTCATATTCGGCGTAATCCTCGCCCCGGCTCTGGGACGGCTCCCGGCTCACCGCCGCCGCCCGCACAGCGAAAAACAGCACCACCGCCGCCGCCAGGATCAGGCAGCTCAGCCGGTTTTTGCGCCACCAGGCCTTTGCCTCCGGTCTTGTGCTTTTTCCCTTGACTTTCTTCATAGGAGCGACCTCCGTGTCTTTTTTTTCAGCATAGCAATTTCTCCCCCCAATGTCAAGGAGGCCGCCGATAAAGTGACAGCACTTGCGATAACGGTACCGAGGGCGACCCGGAAAGGGAGTTCCTTCCCCCTTGCAGAGACAGGCTTCAGTGAACGAATTTGGATATTTTCCACAATGCAAGCAAAAAATTTCCTCTGTTTTTCACTAAAATAAAAAAACCGGTGGCAATCCCTATCCGAATATGGTAAAATATTCGCATCACCACGAAAAGTTTGCTCTCGTTTCCCGGCATCCTTCACAGCCTGCTGTCCTGGTCGACGGAATTCCAAGTAGCATTTCTTGCAGCGGTTGTGCAGGGTCGTCTCCCCACGCAGTTGGGGCAGACGGCTTTTTCTGTCTCTGCGTACTTCACGCAGGTTTTACAAAAGAGCGGTTTCGGATTTTTCATAGTGGCTTTATGATGAAAAAACGGACCCGCCTGCCCGGACCGGGGGCAGACCGCCGTGCAAAATGAACAGGAGGGATCATATTTGAAAATGAGAGGACATAGCAGACGGCTTCTGTCCGTTCTGCTGGCGCTGGTCATGCTGCTGTCGCTGCTGCCCACAGCGGTGCTTGCGGCAGACCCGACGCCTGGCACATGGAAAAAGATCGCTTTTGCCGATATTACGGCAGACGATACCGTTGCCATTACCATGACCAAGGACAAAACCACTTGGGTACTGCCCAATGATGGTACTGCCCAAAAGGCCGCTCCGGCCATTACCGGTACGGTCAGCGGCAATACTCTGACCACCGCAAGTGAATCTCAGTTCGGCTGGAAGGTCATTAAATCAACTGACACATTCCAGCTCGTTTCTGCTTCCGACAACACAAAGTACCTGTACTCTACAGACAAGAACAACGGCATCCGCCAGGGAAAGGGTGAAAGCCGTGATTGGAAGGTAGACGCCACCTCCGGCTATTTATTCAATGTCGCACAAAAGCGCTATGTGGGCGTTTATAATCAGCAGGATTGGCGCAGCTACACCACGCTTCACGATAACATTGCCGGTCAGACTCTGAACTTCTGGAAGCTGGAGACTACTTCCGCCCGCCAGAGCGGCATCGTCACAGACCTGACCACCCTGCAGGACGGCGACACCGTAGTGGTATTCAACCCCGCCAACAATAAGGCTCTGTCCAGCGATTACGCGGGCACCTTTTATAACCAGGGTACCGCTGTGACTCTGGCCGACGGTAAGCTCACCGGTTACACCAAGGCGGACATTTGGACCGTGGGCGTCAACGCCGACGGCACCTACACTTTCTCTACCGCCGATGGTAAGAAGCTGGCCATGGGCGCAAAATTCACCAGCACGCCCCTGGACGAGGTCAACCAAAGCTGGAAGATCACGGCAGTGGACGGCAAGGACGCCACCTTCTACATTGACAACACCGGCCGCACCGATAAATACCGTCTCCAGTGGTTCGCCAAGAACAACAACTGGAGCGCCTACACCGGCACGGGCGATGCCTTCGAGCAGCAACTCTACCTGGTGATCGACTCCGACCAGCCCTCCGCCGGTCTCCCCAACCCCGGCGACCAGGTGGTCATCTACAATCAGAATGCCCAGGCTGTCCTGGCTGCGCAGAACGATAATGCAACCAGTCCCGCCATCAACAAGGCCGCCGCCACCATTAAAGACGGCAAGGCTGCCTGCGCCAACGGCGCCGCCGTGTTCACCGTGGAAAAGAGCGGAGACTACTACCGTTTCCATAACAAGACCTACGGCTACCTCTGCGCGGGCGGCACCGGCAACAACGCTTTTTATAGCGCCACCGCCGGCGACGATGCCGATTGGCTCCTCCGCACCTGCTCCGGCGGCGTAGGCGGCTACGAGATGGAGAGCCGCACCGCCAAGTACAAGGGCCATAGCCAGTGGCTGGAGTATTACAGTGACAGCTTCAAGGTCTATTCCATGTATAATGTCACCGACTACACCATCTACTCCTTCTCCTTCTACCCCGTGGGCCCGGGCACGATCACGGACGGCGTCGTGAATAACCCCGCCGTGGTCCTGGGCGACCTGCCCTATGCCTATGTGGGCACGGACTATGCCTTCACCTTCACCGTGGACGCCCCCTTCGGCGTGCGGGGTGACATCACCGCCAAGCTCAATGGCACCTCCCTCAGTGTAACGAAGGGCGAGGATGGCACCTACACCGTCACCATCCCCGCCGCCTCCGTCACAGGCGATAAGCTCACCGTGAACATCAGCGGCATGGACAATAAGTACATCCCCATCCGTGCCGCCGCTGAGATTACCGTCAAGGACGAGCCCGTCCTTGCCGATCCCACCCCCGCCCGGGGCAGCCAGACCGGCGAGAATAAGCGCCCCGCCATCTCTGTGGCCCTTGGAAATGCCGGCCAGAATCCCACCGTCACCATGACCGTGGGCGGCAAGACCGTGACAGCCACCTATGAAAGTGGCCGCGTCACCTACACCCCCGCTGCCGACCTGCCCGAGGGCCGTACCGAGGTCACGGTGACGGTCAGGCGCGCCGATAGCAAGAGCGCCAGCATCACCTGGTTCTTCACCGTGGGTGCCACGAAGTATCAGCACTACTTCGGCCAGCTCCATAGCCATACCCAGTATTCCGACGGTGCCGGTCCCCTGACCGACGCGCTGCGCTATGTGGAGAATCTGCCGTCCAGCGCCAATGTGCAGTTCGTGGCCTTCACCGACCACTCCAACTATTTCGACTCCTCCTCCAGTCCCAATGAGGAGGCCGCCCTCTATAACGCCTCCCTGGTCAAGGATTCCGATGCCAACCACAGCTGGAAGACCTACAAGGACACCATCGCCAAGTTCAACGAGGACAACGCCGGCAGCATGGTGGCCATCGGCGGCTTCGAGATGACCTGGTCCGGCGGCCCCGGCCATATCAACACCTTCAATACCCCCGGCATCGTCTCCCGCAACAATAAGACCCTGAATAATAAGACCGATGATGCGGGCATGAAGGCCTATTACGCCCTGCTGAGCCAGGCCGAGGGCGCAAGCTCCATCAGCCAGTTTAACCACCCCGGCACCACCTTCGGCAACTTCAAGGATTTCAACTACTGGGATCCCGTCATCGACAGCCGTATGTACATGGTGGAGGTGGGTAACGGCGAGGGTGCCATCGGCGCCGGCGGCTACTATCCCAGCTATGAGCAGTACATCATGGCGCTGGATAAGGGCTGGCACCTGGCCCCCACCAACAACCAGGATAACCACAAGGGCAAGTGGGGCAATGCCAACGATGCCCGGGATGTTATCCTCACCGACGATTTCAGCGAGCAGGGCATCTACGAGGCCATCCGCGCTCTGCGTATGTATGCCACCGAGGATAAGAACCTGGAGCTGACCTACACCGTCAACGGGCTTATGATGGGCTCCAGCATCACCGAGGTCCCCGATAAGCTGCATATCGAGGTCACCGTCAACGATCCCGACGCCTCCGACTCCATCGCCAAGGTGGAGGTGGTGGCCAACTCCGGTAAGGTGGCCTACACCTGGGATAACGCCGCCCAGCTAAGCAGCGGCAAGCTCTCCGCCACCCTGGACCCCAGCTATAGCTACTACTTCATCCGTGTCACCCAGAAGGACGGCGACCTGGCCGTCACCTCCCCTGTGTGGGTGGGCGAGAGCCTGAAGCTGGGCATCTCCAATATGGTCTGCGGTACCGCCACCCCCGTCACCGATGAGGAGCTGACTCTCACCACTACCTTCTTCAATAGTGAGGATAGCGATGCCACCATCAAGTCCCTGACCTACAGCATCGGCGGCACCGTCATCGGCACCGATAAGACCGGCTATACCATCGCCAAGAGCAGCACCCTGGATGTGCCCTTTAAGTATACCCCCACCGCCGCCCGGGTGTTCACCGTTCAAGTCACCGCCGTGGTGGAGCAGGGGAATAACGAGTACACCTTCACCAAGACCATCGGCCTGGATGTCCTGAATGCCGACTCCCTGGTCTACATCGGCATCGACGCCTCTCATTATAATGAGTATGTGTCCGGCAACTATAAGGACAGCATGGGCAACTTCGGCAATCTTGCCGCAGACCACAGCGTCCGTACCGTCCAGCTGAACACCGGTGCGGATCTCATCGCCGCCTGCTCCAATCCCAAGTATAAGGCTCTCATCCTCACCGCCCCCAGCCGCCGCCTGGCGGATGCCCAGACCAATCCCAAGACCTACTCCGATGCGGAGCTCAAGGCCCTGGCCGACTTCAACGCCGCCGGGGGAACGGTCATCCTGGCCGGCTGGAGCGACAACTATGAGAACTACGATGTCATTCAGAAGAATCCCGCCATCAAGCATATGGCCGAGACCCAGAACGATGTGCTGAAGGCCCTGGGCTCCAGCCTCCGCATCAGCGACGATGCTACCTACGATGATGTTCGCAGCGCCGCCGACGGTGTGGATAAGTGGAGACTCTACTTCAGCACCTATAACACGGATAACTTCCTCACAAGCGGCGTCATCGTGGACGCTGACCACCCCTACGACAAGCTGTACACCGAGCGCTTCAGCCACTACGGCGGAGCCTCCATCTATGCCGTGGACGCAAATGGCAGCCCCACCTCCACTCTGCCCTCCACCGTCTCCCCTGTGGTCTACGGCCACGCCACCACCTATTCAATCGATGTGGATAAGGACGGCAAGGGCGGCGCAGGCACTCCCAAGTACACCTATGCCGAAAACGACAACCGCCTGCTGGTCATGGCCACCGAGCAGCTGGCAGGCAAGGGCCTCATCGTGGTCTCCGGCGCAGCCTTCATGTCCAACTTCGAGGTCCAGGCCCAGCTGGATAACGGCGCTGAGAAGAACTATTCCAACTATCGTATCTGCGAGAATCTGGTCAGTTATCTCAACCCCGTGCAGCTCAGCACCATCGCCCAGATCCATCAGCAGCCCGAGGAGGGCTTCAAGTACACCGTGGAGGGCATCGTCACCTCCAACGCCTCCGGCCACGATAAGGATACCGCCTTCTTCGATTGCATCTATATCCAGGATGAGACCGGCGGCATCAACTGCTTCCCCGTGGCAGGGAACTTCAAGATCGGTGACAGGGTCCGTGTCAGCGGCACCACCAGCTCCTATCAGGGCGAGCGCCAGCTGGCCGTGACCAAGATCGAGAAGATCGGTGACGGCACCCCCGTCACGCCCTTGACCGTCACCTCCGCCCAGGTCAACGACGGCTCCGTCCTGGGCCGGCTGGTCACCCTCAAGGGTATCGTCACCGTCATCGAGATGGCCGAGGGCAAGGTCCAGACCATTCTGGTCCGGGATCCCCAGGGCAAGGTAGCCCGGGTGTTCATCGACGGCTATATCTGTCCCGAGAGCGAGGTGCAGAACCTGAAGGTGGGCTGCGCCATCGAGGCCACCGGCCCTGCCTCCTATGACAATACCTTCGTCCTCTCCGATGGCACCGCCATGGCCCCCCGCATCCGTATCAGCAACCGCGCGGATGTGATCTGCACGGATCACACCCATGCCTTCGGTGCCTGGACCGTCACCACCCCCGCCACCTGCACCGCCTCCGGTGCGGAGACGCGTAAGTGCGCCTGCGGCGAAACCGAGACCCGTCTCCTCCCGGCCACGGGCCATACGGACGCCAATAAGGACGGCAAGTGCGACCTCTGCGGCCAGACCCTCACCCCCGCCACCGGCGACACCATGCACCTGACCCTCTGGCTCAGTCTCATGGCTCTCACCGCCCTGGCTGGTGTGGCGCTCACTCGGCAAAAAAAGCGCCGGGCCTGACCCCAAGGCAAAATGAAAAAGAGGGCGCATCCGAAATGCCCCTCCCATAAGTCGCAGAAACGTATACCTCCTGCTGCAACACAGACCGGTGTAACCCTTGCGGTTGCACCGTTTCTGCGTCATCGTGTCAAAAAGCCTGTTCACCCCGCTGCAATATTACACCCCGTCCCCCTTAGGCGCATTCTGTATGGGGATACGCTCCTTCGTAACCGGGGTATAGCAGATAAGCGCCGCGCTCTCCAGGTCCTCCCGGTGCATATCCACGCCGATAATGCGGTGGTTATCATAGGTGGTGTAGTAGTAAATGCCCCGGTCTGTGTTGCAGCAGGAGGTATAGAGGGTGATCTCGTATTTTCCCTCTCCCAGGTGGCAGCAGCCGCGCTGCTGATCCACGGAGCCGAGAATGTGGAAGAACTGGCTGACGCTCTCCTCCTCGCTCTCTCCGCACCGGGAATTCAGCTTCGTAAAGGCCACCCGAACAAACCGGGACTGGGACGAAAGATCTCCCGGCAGCCCCAGAGCGCCCATACCCCGGCTGTACTGCGGCAGTGACAGGCCCGGCCCGAAGGTGGCCTCCACAGGGTTGGCGGAGAGGTGGCGGTAGTTGGCCAGGTTTTGCATCTGCATGGGAAACGGCGGGTTGTTGGTGAGAACGCCCACGGGATTCTCGTAAATCATCAGTCCCTCCGCCACGGATTCCACGGTAAGGGAGCCCTCCCGGTCGGCAATGAGCCAGTGCAGCTGGGCCGCAGGCAGCCCGGGGCGGAAGGGCGTGTCCAGGATATTCAGGCACTCCAGGCGCTCCCGGGCCTCCGCCACAGAGGCGCATTGGCTCAGCAGCCAGGGGATCAGCTCAAACTGGGCGATATTTTCCTTGCCCGGGGCGTGGGGATGGTAGCAGGCGTTGCCCACGAAGTTCAGTCCCGCTATGGCAAGGCCCTTTTCGTTGACCGCGTCGTAAAAAAGGGGCGTGTCCTCCATCACGCAGGCCATACCGATCATGGCGTAGTGACGGGTCTGGGTCTCCTGCTCCAAATAGTGCAGGGGATAGCTCCGGGGCAGGATCACCACCTGGTCCCCGTAGGAAAACTCATAGTCCAGTGTGCGCCCAAAATAGAAGTCCTTTGAGCGAAAAGCGGCAGCGGTACACATAAACGGTTCCTCCTCTGTTCGGCCTTGGCACCCGGGAGCCCTGCAAAGCTCCGGGGTGTCGTCGTGGGCCTGCAATGCTTACTTATATTATACCGGGCTGTCAATAACGCAATCGGCACGGAAAAAGATTTTTTGCCCCGATCCAGAACGGGGGAGCGGGCCTTCTCCCTGAAAAACACGGCGCTGATTGGGTTTAATAAAGCGTTTATATAAAAATATCCCCAAATTTTCGAGTATAAACACCTTTGAGAACGGGAATATTTTACAATAAATTTACATACAGGCTATTTTTATAGCCGAAAAAAGGAGGCGCATCCCCATGAAGAAAGAAACAATAAGCGATCTGACAACAGAAAAAACAGAACTAAAGCGTGAGATAGGTGCCTTTGGTGGTGTCAGCATTATTGCTGGTATCATGATCGGCTCCGGTATCTTCTACCTGGGTGCCTATGTGCTGCAGCGTACGGGCATGAACAGCGGCCTGGCTCTGCTGTGCTGGCTCATCGGCGGTGTCATTTCCCTGTTTGGCGGTCTGGCCTATGCGGAAATGGGCGCGGCTATGCCCCAGTCCGGTGGCCGTGTGGTTTACCTGAATGAGGCCTATCATCCCATCGTGGGCTTCATGAACGGCTTTGTGGATTGGCTCATCGGCGGCCCCGGCTCCGTGGCTGCTCTGGCCCTGGCTCTGATGGGCGTGTTCCAGCCCATTTTCCACCTCAGCGACTTCGGCTGCAAGATTGCCGCCGTTGTACTCATCTTCGGTATCACCGCCTATAACATGGTGGGCGTGAAGCTGGCCTCCGTGGTGCAGAATGTCTCCATGATTGCCAAGATGGTGCCCGTTGCCATCATTCTGCTGGCAGCCCTGTTTGTCGGCCATGTTACCCCCGACCTGTCCCTTGGCTCTGCCAGCGTCTATGCTGCCGAGAACAACACCAGCGTTTTCAGCATGATCGCCCTGGCCGTTGTGGCCTCCCTCTGGGCCTATGAGGGCTGGACCAACCTGAACACCGTGGCCGAGGAAATGAAGAACCCCCGCAAGAATCTGCCCCTGGCCCTTATCATCGGTATCGGCGGCGTTACGATTCTCTACACCCTCTTCAACTTTGCCATCATGAAGGTTCTGCCCCACGAGGAGATCGCCTCCATGATCGACGCCGGCGACCTGTATCTGGGTACGGCGGTTGCTAAGAAGCTGCTGGGCAGCGCAGGTGCCGTGGTGGTTACCGTGGGCATGGTTCTGGCCATGTTCGGCAGCCTGAACGGCCTCATCCTGGCCCAGCCCAGAATGTACTACGCCATGGCCAAGGAAGGCCACTTCTTCAAGAGCTTCACCAAGCTGAATAAGCAGAAGATCCCCTATGTGCCCGTCCTTGTCCAGGCTGTCATCTCCAGCGCCCTGGTGCTGCTGCGCAACCTGAGCGAGCTGACCGACATGGTGGTGCTGTGCAATCTGCTCTTCAATGTCATGATCGTTCTGGCTGTGCCCATCCTGCGCAAGAAGTTCCCCAATATCGAGCGTCCCTACAAGGTGTGGCTCTATCCCGTGTCCATCATCTTCACCGCCATTGTGTTCGTGGCCCTGTTCGTCAACTCCGCCATTGATAATCCTTTCCTGGGCGCCCTCGGCTTCATCGTGCCTGCTATCGGCGCCGTTGTTTACTGGATCTTTGACCGTAAGCTGAAGAAGGAAGCGGCGGAGAATAAGGAGAATAATGATGGCTGAGCTGTATTATAATGCCAAGGTCTATGTGGAAAAGGGTCATTATGAGCAGGCAGTTTTGGTTGAGGACGGCATCATCCGCCGCATAGGCAGCAGCGATGCCCTGCTCTCCGAAGCCCCTGCCGACGCCACCCGGGTGGACTGCGGCGGCCGGACCCTGATCCCCGGTCTCAATGATTCTCATATGCACTTTGCCCAGTTCAGCGAGACGCTGAATCAGGCCCGGATCGCCGATGTAAAGTCCATCGGGGAGCTGATCGAGGTGTGCCGCAAGTTTGCCCAGGAGCACCCCCAGCGTGTGAAAAACGGTCTCCATGCCCTCGGCTGGAACCAGGACTATTTCACCGACGGCGGCCGCCTGCCTGACCGGCACGACCTGGACAAGATCAGCACCGACTATCCCATCGTGCTGGAGCGCGTCTGCGGGCACATCGTCTCCGTCAACAGCAAGCTCCTGGAGATCCTGCAAAGCACGGGCGAAATAGACAAGTGCAAGGGCGAGGACTGCCTCACCGATGAAAACGGCGTGCCCAACGGCATCTTCACCGGCAACGGCTGCAACATCGCCAAGCGTCTCATCCCGGAGTTCACCCTGGAGGAGCGCCATGAGTTCATGAAGGATGCCATGGAGTATGCGGTCTCCCACGGTCTCACCAGCGTCCAGAGCAACGATGTGGGCACCACCTTCCTGGATACCCCCGCTGCCTTCCGCCTGCTGCACGAGATGTATGATAACGGCGAGGGCAAGGTTCGCTATCGCCATCAGGTCTGCTTCAACAACCTGAAGGATTTCGAGGAGTACCTGACCCGTGGCGAGTACGCCGTGGGCGAGTATAAGAAGGGCTCCTGGCTCACCCTGGGCCCCCTGAAGCTGTTCAAGGACGGCAGCCTGGGCGCCCGCACGGGTCTCATGTCCCAGGGCTATGTGGGCGATCCGGAAAACCACGGCCTGGAGTGGATCACCGTGGAGGATATGGACCGCTACTGCCAGCTGGCAAAGAAGCATAATCTGCAGGTTATTACCCACTGCATCGGTGACGAGGCCGTGCGCCGCACCGTGGGGTGCTATGAGCGGGCCTTCGTGGACGGCAAGAACAAGCTCCGCCACGCCGTTGTCCACTGCCAGATCACCGACCGCGCCCTGCTGGAGCGCATTGCCAAGGACGATATTCTGGTGTTTGCCCAGCCCATTTTCCTGGATTACGACATGAACATCGTGGAAAAGCTGTGCGGCAAGGAGCTGGCCTCCACCTCCTACGCCTTCGGCACCCTTCTGCGCATGGGCGTGCATCTGTCCTACGGCACCGACTGCCCTGTGGAGGACTGCAACCCCTTCACCAATATCTACATGGCCGTTACCCGCAAGGATAGACAGGGCCGTCCCGCAGGCGGCTTCTATCCCGGCGAGTGCGTGGATGTGGAAACGGCTATTGACGCCTACACCAAGGAGAGCGCCTACGCGGAGTTCCAGGAGGATGTCAAGGGCCGCCTGATGCCCGGCTATTATGCGGACATGGTTCTGCTGGATCGGGATATTTTCACCGTGGATCCCATGGAGATCAAGGACATCCTGCCCGTAATGACCATTGTGGGCGGCAAGGTAGTTTATAAGAAGTAACGATTACGAAAAGCGACAGGGCTGCTCGTTCAGTGCGTATGTTTGTGCGAGCTGAACGGGCGGCCCTCTTGTCGCATAAGCAAGAAAATAGGAGGAAATACGATTATGGGCGTAGAGAGCAGATACGGCCTGACCTTCGGCTACATGGAGCACGGTCAGCGCAACCTCATTACCGATGTGCCGGGTGTTCGTGTGGGCCAGGTGACCATCCACGACGGCGAGGTACATACCGGCGTCACCGCCATCATTCCCCACCCAGGAGATGTGTTCCACGAGAAGTGCCTGGCCGGGGCCCATGTTATCAACGGCTTCGGCAAGAGCATCGGCCTGGTCCAGGTGCAGGAGCTGGGCACCCTGGAGACCCCCATTTTGCTGACCAATACCCTGTCCGTGGGCACCGTGTCCACGGCGCTGGTGGAGTATATGTTGGAGCGAAACGACGACATCGGCCTGGATGCAGGCACGGTCAATTCCCTGGTCATGGAGTGCAACGATGCCCGTCTCAGCGACATCCGCGGCCTGCATGTCACCAAGGAGCATGCCCGTGCGGCCCTGGCGGCAGCATCGGAGACCTTTGCCGAGGGTGATGTGGGCGCCGGCGCCGGCATGGTGTGCTACTCCCTCAAGGGCGGCATCGGTTCCGCCTCCCGGCTTTGCCATCTCTATGGCGAGACCTACACCGTGGGCGCCCTGGTGATGACCAACTTCGGCACCCTGCGTGACCTGCGTGTGGCAGGGGACCCGGTAGGCGAGCGGCTGTACTGGCAGGAGCAGTCGGAGCTGAAGGATAAGGGCAGCATCATCATAGTCCTGGCCACCGATGTACCCCTGTCCTCCCGCCAGCTGGAGCGTGTGGCCAAGCGTGCCCAGTCCGGCATTGCCCGCACCGGCGGCATCTCCGGCAACGGCAGCGGCGAGATCGCTCTGGCCTTCACCACGGGCAACAAGCTGGCCCATTACAGCAGCGACCGGCTGGAATCTATCCGCCTGGTCTACGAGGAGGATATCGACGAGGTGTTCCGGGCGGCCATTGAGAGCGTAGATGAGGCCATCATCAGCTCCATGCTCCACGCCTCCGCCGTAACGGGCCGGGCAGGCAACCACTATAAGAGCCTGGCCGACCTCTATAAGCCCGGAGAAAAGTAAGAGGAAGTCGCCATGAAAAAGAGTATAGGCATCATCGGCGGCATGGGCCCCCTGGCCACGGCCGATCTGTTCGAGAAGATCATCCACGCCACGGACGCCGCCCGGGATCAGGATTTTCCCCATGTGATCGTGGACTGCAATACGGACATTCCCGACCGCACCGCGGCCATTCTCAGCGGCGGCGAGGATCCGGTGCCCCAGCTGGTGCGCTCGGCCCACGCCCTGGAAAGGGCCGGGGCCCAGGTGCTGGCCATGCCCTGCAACACCGCCCACTGGTTTTATGACGAGCTTTGTCGGCACACCGACCTGCCGGTGCTGCATATGCTCCGCCTGACGGCGGACAGCCTGGAGCGGGAGGGCATAGGCACCGTGGGCCTCCTGGCAACAGACGGCACCATACGCACCGGTATTTATGAGACGCTTCTGGCGGACCGGGGTATAAAGGTCGTCAAGCCCGATGCCGTGGGGCAGCGTCGGGTCATGTCCGCCATCTATGACGGGGTGAAGGCCGGAAACCTGGCCGCCATTGACATCCCGGCCCTGCGGCAGACCCTGGATGCTATGCTTGAGCAGGGCGCGGAGCGCTTTGTCCTGGGCTGCACGGAGCTGCCCATAGTCTTTTCTCAGTGCGCCCTGGAGTATTCCGTAGCGGACCCCACGCAGATCCTGGCCGAAGCCGCCGTGGCCTTTGCCGGTTATCCCGTTAAAAAGCTCTACTAAGGAGGCCCCTCTATGCGTATTTTACTTACTAATGCAGAGCGCCTTTGCGCCGCCCCCACCATGCTCGCCCAAAAGGCGGAGCGCTTCGGCGTTCCCGGGTGCAGCGTGGCTCTGATACGGGGCGGAGAGGCGTTTGGCTCCGTCACCTGCGATCAAGCAACTTATCAGAAACGGCAGAAGGGCCAGCCTGCAACGTACCTTCAAGAAGTCCTTTACCAGCTTTAGCCATAGCACCAGAAACAAAACTAGGGACGGCCTCATCAGGGTTAGGAACATTAGAGCCTTGAATGGCAGATTTAATACCAGCATCACCCATGCCTACAGTATTGTTATCGGTAGCAAGCACATCACCTTGAATGCCACCGGAGGCGGCTTTTTGACCGCCTCCAAACAATTTAGACATGGCGCCACCAGCAAGAGCAGAAGCAATACCGCCAGCAATAGCACCAAACATAAATCACCTCACTTAAGTGGCTGGAGACAAATAATCTCTTTAATAACCTGATTCAGCGAAACCAATCCGCGGCATTTAGTAGCGGTAAAGTTAGACCAAACCATGAAACCAACATAAACATTATTGCCCGGCGTACGGGGAAGGACGTCAATAGTCACACAGTCCTTGACGGTATAATAACCACCATCATGGCGACCATCCAAAGGATAAACATCATAGGCAGTCGGGAGGGTAGTCGGAACCGAAGAAGACTCAAAGCGAACCAAACAGGCAAAAAATTTAGGGTCGGCATCAAAAGCAATATCAGCACCAACAGAAACAACCTGATTAGCGGCGTTGACAGATGTATCCATCTGAATGCAATGAAGAAAACCACCATTACCAGCATTAACCGTCAAACTATCAAAATATAACGTTGACGATGTAGCTTTAGGTGTCTGTAAAACAGGTGCCGAAGAAGCTGGAGTAACAGAAGTGAGAACCAGCTTATCAGAAAAAAAGTTTGAATTATGGCGAGAAATAAAAGTCTGAAACATGATTAAACTCCTAAGCAGAAAACCTACCGCGCTTCGCTTGGTCAACCCCTCAGCGGCAAAAATTAAAATTTTTACCGCTTCGGCGTTATAACCTCACACTCAATCTTTTATCACGAAGTCATGATTGAATCGCGAGTGGTCGGCAGATTGCGATAAACGGTCACATTAAATTTAACCTGACTATTCCACTGCAACAACTGAACGGACTGGAAACACTGGTCATAATCATGGTGGCGAATAAGTACGCGTTCTTGCAAATCACCAGAAGGCGGTTCCTGAATGAATGGGAAGCCTTCAAGAAGGTGATAAGCAGGAGAAACATACGAAGGCGCATAACGATACCACTGACCCTCAGCAATCTTAAACTTCTTAGACGAATCACCAGAACGGAAAACATCCTTCATAGAAATTTCACGCGGCGGCAAGTTGCCATACAAAACAGGGTCGCCAGCAATATCGGTATAAGTCAAAGCACCTTTAGCGTTAAGGTACTGAATCTCTTTAGTCGCAGTAGGCGGAAAACGAACAAGCGCAAGAGTAAACATAGTGCCATGCTCAGGAACAAAGAAACGCGGCACAGAATGTTTATAGGTCTGTTGAACACGACCAGAAAACTGGCCTAACGACGTTTGGTCAGTTCCATCAACATCATAGCCAGATGCCCAGAGATTAGAGCGCATGACAAGTAAAGGACGGTTGTCAGCGTCATAAGAGGTTTTACCTCCAAATGAAGAAATAACATCATGGTAACGCTGCATGAAGTAATCACGTTCTTGGTCAGTATGCAAATTAGCATAAGCAGCTTGCAGACCCATAATGTCAATAGATGTGGTAGAAGTCGTCATTTGGCGAGAAAGCTCAGTCTCAGGAGGAAGCGGAGCAGTCCAAATGTTTTTGAGATGGCAGCAACGGAAACCATAACGAGCATCATCTTGATTAAGCTCATTAGGGTTAGCCTCGGTACGGTCAGGCATCCACGGCGCTTTAAAATAGTTGTTATAGATATTCAAATAACCCTGAAACAAATGCTTAGGGATTTTATTGGTATCAGGGTTAATCGTGCCAAGAAAAGCGGCATGGTCAATATAACCAGTAGTGTTAACAGTCGGGAGAGGAGTGGCATTAACACCATCCTTCATGAACTTAATCCACTGTTCACCATAAACGTGACGATGAGGGACATAAAAAGTAAAAATGTCTACAGTAGAGTCAATAGCAAGGCCACGACGCAATGGAGAAAGACGGAGAGCGCCAACGGCGTCCATCTCGAAGGAGTCGCCAGCGATAACCGGAGTAGTTGAAATGGTAATAAGACGACCAATCTGACCAGCAAGGAAGCCAAGATGGGAAAGGTCATGCGGCATACGCTCGGCGCCAGTTTGAATATTAGACATAATTTATCCTCAAGTAAGGGGCCGAAGCCCCTGCAATTAAAATTGTTGACCACCTACATACCAAAGACGAGCGCCTTTACGCTTGCCTTTAGTACCTCGCAACGGCTGCGGACGACCAGGGCGAGCGCCAGAACGTTTTTTACCTTTAGACATTACATCACTCCTTCTGCACGTAATTTTTGACGCACGTTTTCTTCTGCGTCAGTAAGAACGTCAGTGTTTCCTGCGCGTACACGCAAGGTAAACGCGAACAATTCAGCGGCTTTAACCGGACGCTCGACGCCATTAATAATGTTTTCCGTAAATTCAGCGCCTTCCATGATGAGACAGGCCGTTTGAATGTTGACGGGATGAACATAATAAGCAATGACGGCAGCAATAAACTCAACAGGAGCAGGAAAGCGAGGGTATCCTACAAAGTCCAGCGTACCATAAACGCAAGCCTCAACGCAGCGACGAGCACGAGAGCGGTCAGTAGCAATCCAAACTTTGTTACTCGTCAGAAAATCGAAATCATCTTCGGTTAAATCCAAAACGGCAGAAGCCTGAATGAGCTTAATAGAGGCCAAAGCGGTCTGGAAACGTACGGATTGTTCAGTAACTTGACTCATGATTTCTTACCTATTAGTGGTTGAACAGCATCGGACTCAGATAGTAATCCACGCTCTTTTAAAATGTCAACAAGAGAATCTCTACCATGAACAAAATGTGACTCATATCTAAACCAGTCCTTGACGAACGTGCCAAGCATATTAAGCCACTTCTCCTCATCCAACGCGTCAGTTTTTGACAGAATCGTTAGTTGATGGCGAAAGGTCGCAAAGTAAGAGCTTCTCGAGCTGCGCAAGGATAGGTCGAATTTTCTCATTTTCCGCCAGCAGTCCACTTCGATTTAATTCGTAAACAAGCAGTAGTAATTCCTGCTTTATCAAGATAATTTTTCGACTCATCAGAAATATCCGAAAGTGTTAACTTCTGCGTCATGGAAGCGATAAAACTCTGCAGGTTGGATACGCCAATCATTTTTATCGAAGCGCGCATAAATTTGAGCAGATTTGTCGTCACAGGTTGCGCCGCCAAAACGTCGGCTACAGTAACTTTTCCCAGCCTCAATCTCATCTCTCTTTTTGCGTTCTGCTTCAATATCTGGTTGAACGGCGTCGCGTCGTAACCCAGCTTGGTAAGTTGGATTAAGCACTCCGTGGACAGATTTGTCATTGTGAGCATTTTCATCCCGAAGTTGCGGCTCATTCTGATTCTGAACAGCTTCTTGGGAAGTAGCGACAGCTTGGTTTTTAGTGAGTTGTTCCATTCTTTAGCTCCTAGACCTTTAGCAGCAAGGTCCATATCTGACTTTTTGTTAACGTATTTAGCCACATAGAAACCAACAGCCATATAACTGGTAGCTTTAAGCGGCTCACCTTTAGCATCAACAGGCCACAACCAACCAGAACGTGAAAAAGCGTCCTGCGTGTAGCGAACTGCGATGGGCATACTGTAACCATAAGGCCACGTATTTTGCAAGCTATTTAACTGGCGGCGATTGCGTACCCGACGACCAAAATTAGGGTCAACGCTACCTGTAGGAAGTGTCCGCATAAAGTGCACCGCATGGAAATGAAGACGGCCATTAGCTGTACCATACTCAGGCACACAAAAATACTGATAGCAGTCGGCGTGTGAATCATTAGCCTTGCGACCCTCGGCAGCAAGAACCATACGACCAATATCACGAAAATAGTCACGCAAAGCATTGGGATTATCATAAAACGCCTCTAATCGGTCGTCAGCCAACGTGAGAGTGTCAAAAACGATAAACCAACCATCAGCATGAGCCTGTCGCATTGCATTCATCAAACGCTGAATAGCAAAGCCTCTACGCGATTTCATAGTGGAGGCCTCCAGCAATCTTGAACACTCATCCTTAATACCTTTCTTTTTGGGGTAATTATACTCATCGCGAATATCCTTAAGAGGGCGTTCAGCAGCCAGCTTGCGGCAAAACTGCGTAACCGTCTTCTCGTTCTCTAAAAACCATTTTTCGTCCCCTTCGGGGCGGTGGTCTATAGTGTTATTAATATCAAGTTGGGGGAGCACATTGTAGCATTGTGCCAATTCATCCATTAACTTCTCAGTAACAGATACAAACTCATCACGAACGTCAGAAGCAGCCTTATGGCCGTCAACATACATATCACCATTATCGAACTCAACGCCCTGCATACGAAAAGACAGAATCTCTTCCAAGAGCTTGATGCGGTTATCCATCTGCTTATGGAAGCCAAGCATTGGGGATTGAGAAAGAGTAGAAATGCCACAAGCCTCAATAGCAGGTTTAAGAGCCTCGATACGCTCAAAGTCAAAATAATCAGCGTGACATTCAGAAGGGTAATAAGAACGAACCATAAAAAAGCCTCCAAGATTTGGAGGCATGAAAACATACAATTGGGAGGGTGTCAATCCTGACGGTTATTTCCTAGACAAATTAGAGCCAATACCATCAGCTTTACCGTCTTTCCAGAAATTGTTCCAAGTATCGGCAACAGCTTTATCAATACCATGAAAAATATCAACCACACCAGAAGCAGCATCAGTGACGACATTAGAAATATCCTTTGCAGTAGCGCCAATATGAGAAGAGCCATACCGCTGATTCTGCGTTTGCTGATGAACTAAGTCAACCTCAGCACTAACCTTGCGAGTCATTTCTTTGATTTGGTCATTGGTAAAATACTGACCAGCCGTTTGAGCTTGAGTAAGCATTTGGCGCATAATCTCGGAAACCTGCTGTTGCTTGGAAAGATTGGTGTTTTCCATAATAGACGCAACGCGAGCAGTAGACTCCTTCTGTTGATAAGCAAGCATCTCATTTTGTGCATATACCTGGTCTTTCGTATTCTGGCGTGAAGTCGCCGACTGAATGCCAGCAATCTCTTTTTGAGTCTCATTTTGCATCTCGGCAATCTCTTTCTGATTGTCCAGTTGCATTTTAGTAAGCTCTTTTTGATTCTCAAATCCGGCGTCAACCATACCAGCAGAGGAAGCATCAGCACCAGCACGCTCCCAAGCATTAAGCTCAGGAAATGCAGCAGCAAGATAATCACGAGTATCCTTTCCTTTATCAGCGGCAGACTTGCCACCAAGTCCAACCAAATCAAGCAACTTATCAGAAACGGCAGAAGTGCCAGCCTGCAACGTACCTTCAAGAAGTCCTTTACCAGCTTTAGCCATAGCACCA
>OQVT01000653.1_pt1 | contig 20193 bp, 20 predicted proteins | sample 1691561 | NCBI WGS metagenome assembly OQVT01 (sample SAMN03418260, study PRJEB22391) | human gut metagenome | biome: human-gut; feature: organic feature; material: feces | host: Homo sapiens | place: Tanzania | collected 2013-01 | reverse complement strand
TCGTTTGGTTTTGTTGTAGAAATTTCTGTTACTGCTTGAACAGCCATTGTTTCCGCAAATGTCGGTGTAATGTTTAATATGATAAAACTAAATAGTATAAAAATCTTTTTCATTGAGTAGTTCCTTTTTTTTATTCAATGAGTATTATACGTTATATTTAGAAGTTTATCAATTTATTTATTGTTAGTATTTTGTTAAGTTATGTAACAAACGTATATATTCTGCTTGAAAAATGGTAAGAAATGTAGATAATTATATATGTAGGATATATCCTGCAACGAGGATTTAGTGTTTATAGGAGATTTGAATGGTTCAGTTACCGAGTTTGGTAAATGACCAGTAAATAAATTTTATAATTTTAGTTGTTGATTGAATGCGTGCGATTGAAAAATCGCACTTTTATTTTGCATTTTTTTATTTAGGGGTTTACAAATCTTAAAAAATAGTGCATAATAAGATAGTTAAAGAAATTAGTCCAAACTATCGAGAGATAAAATTTATTTAATAAAAGCGAGAGGTTTTTATCGCCTCAAAATGCTTAGCTGTTGATTATGATATGGAACGGCAGGGTTAGAACAGTTTAGCCCTGCTGTTTATATTGTATAAATCTCTAAGTCCTTCTATTGTTAGATTTTGTGATACAACGTCAAACTTACGTTTCATATATTTCGATATAATTTTACAGAAACCGCCAGTTGCTATTATTGTTGCTTTTTGTCCTAGTTCTTGTTCACATTGTTCTAACATTCCATCAATCATACAAGCAGTACCTCTGACGATACCTGACATTATTGCTTCATATGTGCAATTTCCTATGGCTTTTTCTATGTATTCTACGTCTAATTTTGGTAGTTTTGAAGTTGATTTGTTTAGTGAAGCAAATTGTGTTGTTAGTCCAGGTGCAATGATTCCACCTATAAATTCACCGTTTTTGTTCACTATGTCAAAAGTTGTTGCTGTTCCGAAATCAACAACAATTACAGCATCTTTGTATAATTCAAAAGCCCTAAAACCGTTAGCGATTCTGTCCGCACCGATTTCAGAGTTATTTTTTAATGAAAGTGTTATGCCTGTATTAGAAGTAGAGGATAATAATACTGGTTGAACTTTGTATAAATATTGTATAGCATAACAAAGCCTGTCATTGATTTCTTCAACGACAGAGCCTATTATAGCACCTTCTATGTTGACACTGCCAAGGTTGACGTCTAATTCTTCTTGAAACTCCTTGACTGTCTTATCTCTATCAGACGGTATCCTAAAATGATGAACTAATTCTTCACCATTATATAGTCCGACTGTGGTGCTTGTGTTGCCGACGTCTAGCACTAGTATCATAAAATAATCCTCCGAAGATTATTTTATAACAAACTATTTTTATTTGCTATGTTATGCGTTAAATCCTCCATCACCACCTGGAGCATTGTTATATGCTACTTGTGGGTGTGTGAATAAACCACCTGGAAATTGGTTTGTATAATTTGCAAAATTATTTTCTTCAGGCATTTTTTTCTTGCTTTTGATATCTACATCTTGATAGTTGGTATCAATGCCTTTAGCATGTGAACCACCTATGCTACCAACAGCATCTGGAAATACGTTCATTCTATATCCTCCATGTATAATATTATATTTGTTCTCTTATATATATAAAGTATATATGTTTATAAAAATTGCTTAAAAGTTGTCATGTCGTGTTACATTTCTTAAAATATTCTGTATATAATGTTTTTAGAGGTTCTACTACAATAGTATTGTTTTCTTTTGTAAAGAATTTGACAAACTCACTTTCCAATTAAAAATAAAAAGTGTATAATTTGGATATACACAATACAAAATCCAACTATCACTATCTGTAAAGTATGAAACAAGGAGTTATTCATACTTTTTATTTTTTTATAAGGTATTATTTCTTTCTTAAATTATCTTCTTTTTTAGGGATTTTTATTGATTTATTCATTATTTTTAGCAATTCTTTTTCTTGTTTGTTGTCTGAATTTTCCATTGCTTCAAATAATTTTTCTGAACCATGTGCAGTTTTTCCTTCTTTTTTATATAAGTAGTATTCTGCAAAGAATTCATTTACATTTCTTGTTGCATATAAATCACCATAAAGAGTGTTTCCATTATTATCTTTTTTGTTATATTTATTTTTTAAATTTTTGAAAAATTCATCAACTTTTTGATTATTGCCAAAGGTTTTTTTTAAATCCTTTGAATATGAATAATTTGGAAGATTGCTAAGTTTTCCTTTGTTTTCTTCATATTTGTATTTACTAGAAACTCCGTGACCAAGTTCGTGAACAAGGGTTGTTTTAACAATTCCGTATGCTTTTGGATTTGTTGACAAATCCATTGTATCATCATTGAGGTTATAGAAGCCTAATCCTCCAAAGAATACATCGTCAGTTAGGTTTATACCATTCAATTCTTTTTTGAAATCTTCTAATTCTTCCGGTGTAAGTGATGAAAGTATATTTAGCAAATTTTGAATATCATCTTTTTTTACTTCACCTTGTGTCGTTATTGTAAATTCTTTTGTTTCTTTACCTTTTGTTATTATTATTTTGTCGTTGTTGATACGGATTGTATGTTTGCCACTTGTTGTTTGCAAATTTTCACTATTAGATTTATCTAAAAATGGTTTGATAAAATTTTCTAGTTGCTCATTCCATTTTGAGCCATTATTTTCTTTTAGAAATTTTGCTATTTCTTTGTTTTCCAAATCTTTTTGTGAAAAATCACTGGCATCAATTTTCCCATTTTTATTAATATCAAAAATACTAGAAAAATCTTTATCATTATTTGTTGATGTAGATAAAGTACTCTTCTCTAAATTTTCATTAGAAGTATTATTGATTCCGGATATCATATTAATATAAAGTATTATTTTATTATGTTAATTTCAATTATTTTTAATTTGTAACAAATAGTAATAGTGTTATTCGCCACTTATGTAATTGATTACTAATTCTATTAATTATTTATTAGAAAATTATGGTATTATATAGTTATTAAATATGGAGAGTTAATAAATGAAGAAGTTATTGATTGTTTTAGTATGTGTGTTTATTGGTAATTTTGCATTTGCAAAAGATTTTAATGTCTATAAATTAGATAATGGACAAACCGTTATTATTGAACAGATTAAAAATAATCCAATAGTAACAATTGATACTTGGATAAAAACAGGTTCTATAAATGAAACTGATAAAAATACTGGGATTTCTCATTTTTTAGAACATTTATTTTTTAAAGGAACGCAAACTCACCCTGCTGGTGATTTTGATAGAATATTAGAATCAAAGGGGGCAGTTACAAATGCTGCAACAAGCAAAGATTTTACCCACTACTACATAACAATCGCTTCTAATTATTTTGATTTAGCAATGAATCTTCATGCAGATATGCTTCTTCACCCTCAAATCCCACGTAAGGAAATGGAGAAAGAACGAAAAGTTGTTATAGAAGAAATTGCAAAAAGTGCAAATGTTCCAGAACAAATATGTTATGAAAATTTGAATAAATTATTATATACGACTCATCCGTATGTCAGAAAAGTTATTGGTACAAAAGAAGTGGTAGAAAACGTAACAAGAGAGGAAGTGTTAGACTATTATAATACATATTACACTCCATCAAATATGATTACTCTTGTTGTTGGTGATGTTGAACCAGCACATGCATTAGAAGTTATAAAAAAAGCATTTAATTCTTCTTATAAAAAGCCTGTTGTAAACGTATATAAAACTGAAAAAATGTTGACTGAACAAAAACGAACAGTTACATATACAGATAAGGTAACCGGTTATATGTTAATAGGGTTTAGAGGTGTATCTATAAATGATAAAGATACTTATGCATTAGATGTTTTGTCAACAATATTAGGTTCTGGTAGAACTTCAAAATTGTATCAATCTTTAAAAGATAAGAAACAGTTAGTTAATACTATTTCAGCATCTGATATGTCATTAAAAGATGATGGAATTTTTGTAGTAAAAGCATCTTTTATTCCACAAAATTCTGCAAAAGTAGAAAATGCTATATTTGAAGAAATTTCAAATATTCAAAAAAATGGTGTTGCAGATGTAGAGTTGTCAACAGCAAAGAAAATGATTGAAAGTGATACTTATTATTCAAGAGAATCTGTTTCAAATATTGCAACAGAACTTGGATATGTAACAACAATTACAGGTGGTACAAAATATTATGAAGATTATTTAAAAAATATAAATAAAGTTACAGCGGAAGATGTAAAAAGAGTTGCTGATAAATATTTAGTAAAAACAAATAGTGCTGTTTCAATAGTTTTACCAAAAGGTTTTGAAAATATGCATGAATGTTCTAATGTAGAAGTTCAATCAGAAGAAAAACCATCTTTAAAATTAATGACTTCAAATTCTACAACTCAAAAATATAGATATAATAATGGTTTAACTCTCTTGATGAGTGATACATCATATAATGATATAGTAGCAATAAGCATTATTCAAAAAGGTGGTGATTTCTTATCAAATAAAAAAGGTGTAAGTTCTTTGTATGGTGATTTGTTATTAAAAGGTACAAAAAATTATTCAGCATCTGCATTGGCTCAAATTTTAGAGGAAAAAGGGATAAACATTTCTACATCAGAAACTGCTGATGCGTTTAGAATAAATATTTTAACAACTAAAACTTATCTTGAGGATACTTTAAATATTTTAAATGAAATCTTAAATAATTCTGTTTATGATGAAGTGGAGTTAGAAAAAGCAAAAACTTTATCTTTAAATCAAATTAAACAAACTCGTGATAATCCATTGAAACTTTCATTAGATGGATTAAGAGAAAAAATATATTTGAATTCTGTATATAACAGTTCAACATCTGTTTTAGAAAAATCTATTCCAACTATAACAAGAAATGATATATTGAATTATAGAAATATGATTTCTAATCCTGAAAATATTGTTGTATCAGTTGCTGGTAATGTTGCTGATAAAGAGTTGTTAGAAACAAAAATTGGTTTAATGTTTAATTCTACAAATAATCAAAAGTTTGATTATACAAAGTATTCAATTCCATCTTTAAATCAAAAAGTATCAGTAGTTAAAAATTTACATAATCAGCAAACTGCGTGGTTAATGCTTGGTTGGCAAACTGGTGGTGTTGATAATTTAAAAGAATATGCAACATTGAATGTTATAAATACTATATTAGGTTCTGGCATGAGTTCTAGATTGTTTGTTAATTTGCGTGAACAAGAGGGTTTGGCCTATCAGTTAGGTTCAAGTTTTTCACCTAATATGTTGTCAGGTTCATTTATTGTTTATGTCGGAACAAATCCTGCAACTCTTGAACATTCAAAACAAAAAGCATTAAATGAAGTTTTTAAATTTAAAACACAATTTGTTAGTGATAAAGAATTAAGAGAAGCAAAGGATAGATTGTTAGGTCAATATGTTATTGCATTAGAAACAAATTCTGATAAAGCAGAAACATTAGGGTGGTTTGAGGCTTCAGGTCGAGGTTTCCAATTTATAGACCAATATACAAGTTTGATAGAATCTGTTACCGCTTCTGATATAATTGAGGTTGCTAATAAGTATTTTAATAATAATTATGTAATGTCTGTTGTGACTAACAAGTAGGAGATAGTATGCCTCACTTTTTTATAAATTCAAAATTTGTTAATAATGATGAAATAATAGTTTCTGATAAAGAAAATTACAACCATATTGTAAAATCCTTACGTGCAAAAGTTGGTGAATCGTTATTATTGATTGATGAAAATGAGGTTGAATATAAAACGAAGATTACTGAAATTGATAATAAGTTTTTAAAAACAAAAATTGAATCTTCTGCAAAATCACAAAGAGATTTATCTTATAATTTGTTTTTAGCACAATCTCCACTTCGCAGTGATTCACAAAATGTTATAATTGAAAAGGCAACAGAATTGGGAGTTAGAGGTATTTATCCGATTTATACCGATAATTGTGCATTAAAAAAATCTGTTATAACTGCTAAAATTGACAAATGGCAAAAGATTATGTATGAGGCATCAAAACAATGTGAAAGAGCAAATATACCGACTTGTTATGATATGTCAAATTTAGAGATTTTATGTAATAGTGATAAATTTGATAGAATAGTTGCTTTGTGTGAAAGAAATACAAACGGTTCTTTTAAAGATTATTTATCTTCAAAACCTGTACGAAATAATGAAAATATTTTGTTAATTATTGGACCAGAAGGTGGTTTTTCTGAAAGAGAATTTGATTATATGAAAGAAATGAACTTGCCAATGTTAACATTAGGTGATTTAATATTAAAAGCTGAAACAGCAGTGATAGTTACTATCGGAAATATAGTTTATGAATTTGGAAAATGATTTTGTTCTTGATTTATTAAGAAAAACTGGTAATGATATTTATCTCGTTGGAGGTGTCGTTCGTGATTTGATGTTGAATAGAGAAAATCACGACAAAGATATTATTGTTTGCGATATACCAGCAGAGGAGTTCGCTCGACGCTTTGCTGATGAAAATAATGCATCATTTATTTGTTTAGATAAAGAAAATAACATATATAGAGTCGTTTTAGAAGATAAAATAAATTATGTTGATGTTACAAATCCTATAAATAACTCATTGGAAGAAGATATAAAAAGACGTGATTTAACTATAAATTCAATTGCTATAAATTTAAAAACAGGTGAAGTACTTGATTTGTTGAATGGTGTTGAAGACCTTAAAAAAGGAGTAATAAAGGTTGTATCAGAACAAAATGTTATAGAGGATTCATTAAGAATTCTGAGGGTATATCGTTTTGCATCTGTTTTAGGTTTTCATATTGATAGTAAAACTCGTGAGATTATTAGAAAACATAAAGATTTAATTGTTAATCCTGCACAAGAGAGAAAAAATGTAGAGATTTTAAAATTGTTTGGTGGAAAAGATGCTCATAAAGTTATTTTAGAGATGGATAATGATGGGTTGATTGATATATTGTTTCCAATAATGTTAGATGTTAAAAAAGTCCCTGCAAATTCTCATCATCATTTGGATTTGTTTAATCATTCGGTTGAAACGGTAAAACAAATTCAATCAATATATGAAAATTCTTTAAAAGAAGTAAAAGAACATTTAAACAAAATAGATTTTGGTGGTGATACTAGATTAGCACATTTGAAGTTTGCAGGATTTTTACATGATATAGGAAAGTTTACTACTTGGACAATAGAAAATGGTCGTCACAGGTTTATAAGACATGATGAAATTGGTGCAGAAATTGCAAAATCTATCTTGCAAAAACAAAAGTTATCAAAAAAACAAATAGAATATATTACTTTTATTATTAGACATCATATTTATCCTTCAAATGTAATCGCTGCACCTAATATAACAGATAAAATTTATATGAGATATGTTCGAAAAGCAGGTGATAACGCAATTGATTTGATTACAGTTGCTAAGGCTGATAGATTATCAGCAAAAGGTCCTGATATTACCGAACAAATTATAAATGATAATATTTCAGGATTGGATAAGTTACAAAATTTTTATATAAAGATTAAACCAACATTAAAACCTTTGCCTAAATTATTATCGGGTTATGATATTATGAAATTAAAGCATATTCAACCATCAAAAGTTTTGGGTGAAATTGTCAATTGTTTGCATGAAGCACAGATTGATGGAGTGGTTCAAACAAAAGAAGATGCTATAAATTTTGTAAATAAGTATGATATATAAAAAGAACTCTTTTTAAGAGTTCTTTTTATTGTTTATTCTGTTTTAATTGATTATTTTGCATTTATAAGCATTTGAACTTTTGTTTGCATCATTTCTTCTGTAATTAACCATTTTCCACTAGGTTGTTTTCTTACAACCATATATGCTTTTAATTTGTAACTTTCTCCGGAAGGTTGTCTTAAGGATGAAATTTTGTATGTATCTGTTCCAGTTTGAACAACTTTTACGTTAGTATAATAATTTTTGTAATGTCTAACTTTTGCAACAACTTGTCCTTTTCTCATTTCGCTAATATATCTTTGAGTGTTTGTAACTCTTGTAACGATTGAACCATCTGGTTTAACTACTTCTCTAATGATTCTAGCAGATGGAGAATACATTGTTGTAACTGCTGGACTATAAGAATTTGCAGCATTTACATAACTGTGAAAGAATGCCAATGCCTCGTCTTTAGTACTAGCCGCAAAAGATGTTAGTGCAATTGTAAATAATACGAATGTGCTAATTATAATTTTTTTCATTTTGAAGCCTTTCTTTTATACATCTGGAAGTGTTCCTTTTACTTCTGCAATTTCATTACAACTAAGATTGAATGCCTCGTGTAATGCTTTTACTGCTTTGTCTGCATCTGCTTCATCTACAAGACAACTAATCTTTATTTCACTTGTTGAAATCATTTTAATATTTATATCTTGACTTGCCAAAGTATTAAACATTGATGCGGCTATACCTGGACGGTCTATCATACCTGCACCAACAATTGAAACTTTTGCAATATTTTCGTCTACTTGGAAACGACTTGCTCCAATATCATCTTTCATATTATCAAGAGTTTTAAGTGTTTTATCTAAATCAGTTTTATCAATTGTGAATGCAATATCATTTGTATTTTCTAACTTTCTAGCATATGATTGGATAATCATATCAACTGATATGTTAGCATCAGACAGTTTAGAAAAAATTTCAGCTGCACGTCCTGGAATATCCGGAACATCACAAACAACGATTCTAAGTTGTGATAAATCTGATGCAACACCAGTAACTGGTTTTTGAAGTTCCATATCTTCTACTCCTACAATTAGTGTTCCTAAATTATCTAGTTTAAAACTACTTCTAACCCTAAGAGGTACTTTGAAGAGTTTTGCTGTTTCAACGGCTCTTGGGTGAAGAACATTTGCACCAACTCTAGCAAGTTCTAGCATTTCTTCATAAGAAATAATATCAAGTCTTGAAGCATTTGGTACTAGTCTAGGATCAGTTGTATAAACACCTTCTACATCTGTATAAATATCACATCTATCAGCCTCAAGTGCTGCTGCTAGTGCTACTGCAGATGTATCTGAACCGCCTCTACCTAGAGTTGTAACTTCTCCATCAGGTGTTACTCCTTGAAAACCTGCAATTACAACTACTTTACCGTTATTTAAATGTCTTTTTATTCTATCTGTTTTTATATCAACAATTCTTGCTTTTGAATGGACATTTTCAGTAATAATGCCAACTTGCATTGCATTCATACTTACTGCATCTCCACCCGCTGCTTGAATAGCCATTGCTAGCAATGCAATTGATATACCTTCTCCTGTTGATAATAGCATGTCCATTTCTCTTCCAGATGGATTTGAAGATATTTCTTTTGCCATTTTAACAAGATGATCCGTTGTATGTCCCATCGCAGAAACAACTACAACAACATCATTACCTAAATTTTTTTCTCTTAATATTGTCTTGGCAACATTCTTAATTTTGCCTGTATCAGCAACTGATGTTCCACCAAATTTTTGAACAATTATCTTTCTACTCATAATTCCTCAAAAGTCCCTTTAATTCCTCTTTTTTGTCTGTATATTGAAATTTATTATTATTTATATTTTCAATTTTGTTTGCTATTTCAATAGCTTTTTCTATATTATACTTATAACCATCTTGTTTTGCAAGGTTGTATAAGGCTGAAAAGTATAAGTTTAGTATATTTATATTGTTTGTTTTGTTACTCAATGTTTTTAATTTCTTTTTTGTTAAATCAAATTCATTGTTTTTATTTAAAAATGTACAATAATTCTCTAATATAAGTTCATCTTCAGTACTATAATCTAATGCTTTGTTAAAATAGTTTTTTGTATTTGCATTATCATTCAATGCTTCATAGCATAATGCCATAAGCATATAGTTGTGTCCTTTGTTTTCAAAGTCTTCTTCGCAATCTTTTAAATAGTCCAATGCACGTTTGTAGTCTTTATTATCCATTTCGATTTCTGCAGCAATACTATTAGCCATATAGTTTTTAGAATTTAGTGAAAGTGCAATATCTTTGTGTTTTATTGCTAATTCTTTTTGGTTTGTTCTGAAATAAGATAGTGCAAGTCTTGCATATACTTCATCAACTTTTTTAGAATTTAAACAATCATTCGCACAATGAAGTTTTTCAATTGCTTCGTTGTGATGATTGAATTTTTGTAATGAAATAGCCCAAGACATATATAAGAAGAACGTTTTTAGATTATTCATTTCTGCCATTTCATAGAACTGTAAGGATTCTTTTTCTTTATTTTTTATTGCGTAAATGTCACCCAATAGTAGATATGTTTCAACTTTATGTTGAAAAATTGCTAGAGATTTTTTTGCGTATGAGATAGCATTGTCATAATCTTTTTTCTTGAAATAAATATATGCAATGTTATGTAATGCTTCAAAATTGTTTTCTGTAGCATCAATAATCCAAAGTAATTTGTCTAGAGCAGAATCTAAATCACCAGTTTCAATTTCAACAATGGATAGCATGTACAGAGGTCTTGCATCTTTGTTGTTATATTTAACAGCAAGTTCAAGTTTTTCTTTTGCTGCATTATAATTTTTTTTCTTGATTAGTAAAGCACCCCAAGATAAATATACGTCTGCGTCTTCTTTATTTAATCTTATAGCATGTTCATATTTGTTTATTGCTTCATCAGTTTTTCCCATCATTGCAAGACAATTTCCCCAAAGGCTAAGTGCCTTGGTGTTTTTGTTATCTTTTTTGTATGCTGCTAAATAAAATTTTATTGCTTGTTTAAAATCACCAGTAGTTTGTTTTATTACACCAAGATTGATTAGTGCATTTGATGATTTTGATGGGAAACCAATAGCATTTTGTAAAAGGTCTTCTGCCTCTTTGTAACACCCAATCATGTACATAGAATTAGCCATGTTAATGAAGGCATTTGTTGGAATACAAGGAGTCTTGCCTAATCTATTGTAATCATTGACAAGTTTATTTGCTTTTTTTATTTTTTCAGCAATTTGTTTTATTAAATCTTTTGATTTTACTAAATACTTGTTAGACAATCTGCTACCTCTCTAAATGCTCCGTCACCACCAGTTTCTTCGGTGATTTGTATATCTTTTACATTTTTAACTTTTTTTGTTGCATTTGGTACTGTAATTTTATATTTTGCATATTCTAAACATTCTATGTCGTTTATATCATCACCAATGTATAAATATTCATTTTGCGATAGATTATATTTTTCTAGAATACTTTTAAGAACTGGTAATTTGTCACGTATTTTTTGGTGAACATCTGTTAGTTCAAAAGTTTTTTTAAGCCATTCTATTGCAGGATTTTTTTCTCCAGAAATTATACAAATATTATATCCGCTATGCTTTAACATGAAGCAACCTGTTATATCTTTATAATTCAATCTTCTTGTAGATAAAGAATTTTCATTTATATATACGAAGTTGTCAGTCAAAATACCGTCAAAATCTGTAATAATTGTAGTTATGGTTTTTGGTAATTCTAGCATGTTGGATAACCTTAAAATATTGCTATCATGATTTGTTGATTTAATTATAACATAATTATAAGTAAAGAGAAGAATGCTTTATCAATTACATGAATAAAATTGTAAATTTTATGTAACATTTTATTTTATACCTAGCAAAAAAAAAAATGGTTTGATTTAATATAAATGTATCGAAGGTTAATATCGAATTTTATTTTAGATTGGAAACTATGATGATTAAAATGCATACAACGCAAAATCTAAAGACTAATGGTCAAAGGTTGGACTTGGACAAAGTTTTATTCAACCAAAAAACAACAACTAAAATTAAATCAATAAAAATAGAAGGAATGTGTGATGATTAACAAAGTTATGGGTTCTGTTATACCGAAAGTGGCTCATCGAGCAGCAAATGCTAGCACTGCTAAAGGTGGCAGACTCACAAAGTTCTTGCAAAGTGAAGGTTTAGGTAAGGTGCTTGATATGGCTGCAGATAACCCTGTAATCTGTCAATCAGCATTTTCATTAGCATTATGTTGTTTTGCAAGACCAGCAACAAACTATGTAGTTACGAAAGATAAGCAAGATGCAACTTATGCTTCTTGCCATTCTATTTCATCAGGTGTTATCGGTTTTGCTTGGCCGTTGGTTTTTGCAACTCCATTAGCAGCAGGTGTTAAAAGAGTATTAAAAAATCCTCAAAAATATTTGAAACCAGGAATGATTAAGAAATTCTATCCAAATGTTGGAACAGAAAATGTTCTTGACAATGCTGGTAAGAAAATAGGTGAAAAAATTAAATTAAATAAAGCAGGTAAAATGCTTCGTAAAGATGGTTCAGAATTACTTCAAGATTTAGAACCAAAAATGGTATATGGAAAGACAGAAAAAGCCGCTTTTGAAACAGCAAACCCTGGATATTATGTTGATAATGGCGGTGTTGTTCGTTCAAGAACAGTATTCAAAACTAAAAATGGTGAATTTGAATTAGATAAAAATGGTAATAAAATTGGTTGTTCTGTACAAAAGGATTTGACTCCAATTACAGAAGAAATGGAAATCGGTGTTAAGAAAGAACAAAACGTTAAGAATGTATTGAATATGATTCCAGATATTATGTTAGCACCACCAAGAGCAGCATTAACAATTGCTCTTATTCCGCCAATTATGAAAAATATTTTTGGTATGCAAAAACCACAAAAACCTGCAGATAATGCAAATGCTCCAAAGGCAAACTTAGATGTTACTTCAAAGGCAAATAACACAGTGGCTACAACTCAAACTTCAGGAGTAAAGCCTCAAGTACCGGCGAATGCACCTAAGAAAGGAGGTGTATAATGAATATATCTCCAGTTAATGCAGTAGGAATGAAATATAATACACCTAATTTTGGTGCAGCACCTAAAATGGCTATGATAAATCCTTTGAAAATGGCTATGGCCGCTGAACAACCTGTTAAAACTTCAGGTATTAAAAACTTCATCAATAGTGTAAAAACAACTATGAATAATGGTTGGGATAGATTTATTGAAAATGGTATTGTAAAACCAATTGTTGCTCCTGTTATGAACTCAAAAATGATGGGTAAAATTGCAGATGGTAGTGCAAAAATTGATAATATGGCAGCACACATGTCAACAGCAGGTTCATTTGTAACAACAGCAGTTTATGCTAATAGAACATTAAACAATGATAAATTAGATAAAAAAAGAGCAAGAACTCTTGCTTTAAACCAAGTTATGGTTACTGCTCTTTCTACTGTTGGTGGTTATCTAATCAATGGTAAATTAGATAAGTTCAGCAAAAACTTGGGTTATAAATTCAGAGAAGCAAACCAAGGTAGTGCAAAATTGACTAAGAGAATGCAAGGTTTCAATATTGCAAAACAATTGTTAATCTTCTCTATGATGTATAGATATGTTGCTCCAGTACTTGTTACTCCATTAGCAAGTAAAGTTGGTAAATGTATTGATAATAAAAAGGCTGCAAAAGCACAAGCATTAGGTCAAACAGCACCTGTTGCAAATGCTCAACCGGCTCCAGTTGCTCAACAAGCAGCACCTGTTAAAGCACCTGTAGCAGCACAAACAGTTGCTCCTGTTCAACCTCAAGTAGCACCTAAAACGCAAACATTAGCAACTGCTCTTGAGTCATTACATAAACATCAAGCAACTCAAACACAATTTAAAGCATAAGCTTATGTATCGTAAATTCGATATAACTAATTTTATCAAACTAACTTTCGGGTTAGTTTTTTTTTGTAAAGAAAATACATAAATTTTTATCAATATTTGACTTTAATTACATTTTTGTCTAAAATCTTTGATAAGAATACGTATCGATATCGGGAGATTTTTAAATGAGTGCACAGCAAAGTAATATATATAATTTACTCGGAAAGTTAGAAGATGCTTTGGACAAGGGTTTTCCACTGTTATCTAGTTACATGGTTGTAGTAAAACGTGATACAGTTGAAACTTTACTTGATAATATTTATGCATCATTGCCAACAGAAGTACAAGATGCTAGAGCATTATTAAGAAGACGTGATGAAATTCAACATGAAGCACAACAAAGAGCAGAAAAAGTTATTCGTGATGCTCAAGCAGAGGCTGCTAGATTATTGAGTGAATCTGATTTATTACAAGCCGTTCAGCGAGAAGCTCAAAAAATTAAAGAACAAGTTATTGCTGATTGTGATGGTATGAAACGTAAGGCAATTGAAGAAGCTGATGCTATTCGTAATCAAGCCAAAGATGAAGTTATGAGAACTAAAGAAGGTGCGAGTGTTTATGCAGAACAAGTTCTTACTAACTTAGAGCAAAATTTGAATCAATTACAACAAATTGTTAAAAGTGGACAAGTTCAATTAGAACGTCAAAGAAATGATGCTGTAAGTACAACATCTTATTCTGTTGAGGAAGTTGATAACTCTGGCAGTTTTAAGATGAACTAAAATTTATAGTTGGATTTTATAATTCGGTTAACTTCTGGTGTTTTGTCAGAAGTTTTTCTTTTTTCTAGTATATGTAATGTATTTTTTCTTAGATAGTTTAGTTTTTTTAATCTTTTGTCGTTTTATTCGAACATAGTATTAATTATTATAAGGATATTATTGGCATGAGTTTAAATGAAGATTGCTTATTGAATTATTTGCAAAAACCTGATGAATTATCTTATACTACAGAAATTCTAAAGTTAAATAACAAATTGTTAGAAAAAGAGTTTATTATGAAATTGGTTTTTAATAAAATAAAAGTATCAAAGTTTGTTAATAGTAAAGAGGTATAGTTTTGGCTAAAAAAGAATTGACAAAAGAACAGATTTTTAATTATATAGCATATTTTTTGATTACAGCATCAATATTATTTACGGTCTTTTTGTTGGCTAACAATAAAATGATTGTGAATTTTTTTAATGATTCTGAAAATAAATCATTTGATTATCGTCAATCGTTGTTGGTTAAACATAGACATTTAAAACCAAATAAAGATATTATGATTGTTGCTATTGATGATGGTAGTTATGAGTATATTTTAGATAAATATGGTGAATGGCCGATTTCAAGAGGTATTTATTCAAAAATTATTGATAGAATTGAGCAAGATAAGCCAAAAGCCGTTATTTTTGATTTAATGTTTATTAAGTCATTTAAGAGTGATGCTAAATCTGATAATTTATTAGCCAATACAATGAATAAGTACGATAATATTTATACAGCGATAAATTTTGACAATCAATCAGCAGATGTTAGAACACCAATTGAATTACCTGAAAATTTATCAGTTAAATTGAATAATAATTCAAAACATGTTGATATTGAGGGTAATTTTGGTTTTTCAAATTGCAGACCTATTATTTCTCAAATATTAAATTCAAAAACAAATGTTGGTATGATAAATATTAATCGTTCAGAAGATGGTATTATTAGACAAGTACCTGCATTTGCTTATTATAATGGCAAATATTATCCTCATCTTACTTTGATGGCAGGTAATGATATTTTAAATAATAAAAAAGTGACAAAAGAATATATAATTGATAAACACTCAAACCTTTTGTTGGGTGACTATAAAATGCCATTGACTTCAACAGGTGAGGCTGTTTTGAATTGGTATGGTGCATCAATGAGAACATATAAAAATGTTCCATTCCACAAGTTAATAAAATCAATTGAGGGTGATTCTTCAATAGAACATTATGATTTTAAAGATAAAATTGTTTATGTTGGTACAACTGCATCTAGTTTGTTTGATACAAAGAGTGTGCCTATTGATAAGATTTATCCAGGGGTAGAAATTCATGCTACTTATATGAACAATTTGTTGGATAACTCTTTTATTAGAAAATCAGGACCTACTACAAATGCAATTATAATTGTGTTGTTGGTATTGACGGTTACATTTATTGTGTTTAAATCAACATCTGCAATTTTTGCAACAACTTCTACTGTGTTGTTGGCGAGTGCATACTATTTAGCATCATATTATGTAATGAGTTTATATAACATTTGGATAGAAGTAGTTATTCCTTTATTTGTTATATTGGTTACTTTTGCTATATCGTATTTGGCAAAATATCTTTTAAAATCAAGAGATTTTGAACATCAATATAAGTTGGCTACAACAGATGGTTTAACAGAATTATATAACCATAGATATTTTCAAGATACATTGAAAAAACAAATGGATACGTCAAAACGTTATGGACAAGAGTTTTCATTGATTATTTTAGATATTGATTTCTTTAAGAAATTTAATGATACTTATGGGCATCAAGTAGGTGATGCTGTATTGCGTACTGTTGCAAATATTTTGAAGAAGAATACTCGTGTAACGGATTACGTTTGTAGGTATGGTGGTGAAGAGATGAGTATTATTTTACCTCATACTAGTAAGAATGAAGCAATAATTAATGCACAAAGAATTTGTAATGAGGTCGCAAAAACTCCGTTAAAAATATCAAATAATGTTGAGTGTAATATTACAATTAGTTTGGGGGTTTCAACATTCCCTTATGATGGTGATACTCCTCAAAAAATTATTGAATGTGCCGATAAAGCATTATATTACGCAAAAGAACACGGCAGAAACCAAGTCGGTAAGAATGAATAATGTGACTTAAAAATAGATACTTCGGCTTTAGCCTCTGTATAACAGATGTTCCGCCATTTTGAGCGAAGCAAAGATATTAAAATAAAGTTAAAATAATATTTAATGGTCATGCTGAACTTGTTTCAGTATTTATTGAAAGAGATTCCGAAACAAGTTCGGAATGACTCAAAAGTAATGGTCAAGTTGAATTTATTTCAGCATCTATTTAAAAGAGATTCCGAAACAAGTTCGGAATGACTCAAAAGTAATAAGTCATGCTGAATTTATTTCAGCATCTATTTAAAAGAGATTTCGAAATGAGTTCGGAATGACTCAAAAGTAACAGTCATGCTAAATTTATTTCAGCATCTATTTGAAATGAGATTCCGAAACAAGTTCGGAATGACTCAAAAGTAATAGTCATGCTGAATTTATTTCAGCATCTATTTAAAAAATATATCACTATTATGAAATTTTTAATCTAAAATTTGAAAAACATGCCATTTTATTTTACGATTAAGTCTGTAAAACATTAGGGGTAATTATTAGATGGATAATGTAAAAGTAATAGGTGGTGGTTTGGCTGGCTCTGAGGCAGCATTACAGTTAGCAAAAAGAGGAATAGACGTAGAATTATATGAAATGCGTCCTAAAAAATCTACAGGTGCTCACGTTGGTTCCGATTTTGCTGAGTTTGTTTGTTCAAATAGTCTTGGTTCATCTGATGTTACCAATGCTAGTGGCTTATTAAAAAAAGAGATGGAAACACTTGGTGGTGAATTGATAAAAATTGCTTATGAGTGTTCCGTTCCTGCGGGTAATGCATTGGCTATTGATAGAACTTTATTTTCATCAAAAGTAACTGAAAAAATTAAACAGAATGAACATATTACTATTATTAATGATGAAGTAGAAGAAATACCAGAGGGTAATGTTATTGTTGCATCTGGCCCATTAACAAGTGACAAATTATCTGAATCAATAAAGAGTTTCACAAAAGAAGAACATTTGCACTTCTTTGATGCTATTGCTCCTATTATAGAAAAAGATAGTATAAATTTTGATGTAGCATTTTATGCAAGTAGATATGATAAGGGTGAAGCATCATATATTAACTGTCCAATGAATAAGGAACAGTATGAAAAGTTTTATAATTATTTGATAAATGCACCAAAGATTGAATTGAAAGAATTTGAAAAGAAAGCAAAATTCTTTGAATCTTGTTTGCCGGTAGAAGTTTTGGCTTCTCGTGGAGTAGATACTTTGAGGTTTGGACCAATGAAACCTGTTGGACTTGTTGACAAGAGAACAGGTGAAGAAAATTATGCAGTTGTTCAACTTAGACAGGATAATTCTGCAAAAACTTTGTATAATATTGTTGGTTTCCAAACTAATTTAAAATGGGGTGCTCAAAAGGAATTAGTTTCTTTGATACCTGGTTTAGAAAATGCAAATATTATGCGTTATGGTGTAATGCATCGTAATACATTTATCAATAGTCCAGAATTGTTGAATCCATCTTTACAAACTAGAGCAAGAAATGATTTATTTTTTGCAGGTCAAATTACTGGTACGGAGGGTTATACTGAATCAATCGCCTCAGGTTTGTTGGCAGGTATAAATATGGCTCGTCATATTAATGGTGAAGAATTGTTAGTATTGCCTACAGAAACTATGTTAGGTGCTTTGACAAATTATATTACGTCACCAGTTCAAAAACATTTTCAGCCAATAAACTCTAATTGGGCAATTGTTAAAGAAATGGATATTCCTAAAAAGATTAGAAAAAATAAGAAAGAAAAAAACAAGATTTTATCAGATAGAGCATTAGAAGTTCTAAGTAATGTTATTGTATAAATTTGTGCCTATAATATGTTACTTTAATTTAGATGTATATATTTGTAACGTTTTATTTTTTAAAATAGCAAATTTTTATTTTTACGAAACTTTTAGCAGATGTGTGTATTAAAGAAGGAATATTCGTATGAATGGTGTATCAAATAATGTAGCAGTTAAACAACCAAATTATCATGGAACAAGAAATGGTGCAATCGCAGGTGCTGCGGTTGGTGGTGCGTATGTCGGTGCTGGTTTCGGTGGTGCAAAGTTAGCACAATATGTTTTAAAAAATTCTAATTTCTCACAAAGAAGGGAAATGCTATCTAATTTACAAAAAACTTATACAAATTTAGGCGTAGATATGGCCAAAACTTCAGTTTCCAAAATTCTTGAATATACGGTTGAAACTCTTAAAAAACCTTCTGAAATAGCAAAATCGGTTGCTGGTGTTGCTGTTGTTGGTGCTGCTATTGGTTTAGGTATTGATATGATTAAAAATCATAAGAGAAATAAAGCAATTGCAAAAGCAGAGGTTGAACAACAACCAAAAGATGATAAAAAAGCATAAAATTTAATAAGGAAATATTTTTATGAATGGCGTTTCAAATAATGTACAAGTAAGACAACCAAATTATCATGCAACTAGAAATGGTGCTGTAGCAGGTGCTGTTGCTGGTGGTGTAGGCTATGGTGCTACTTATGGTGCTGTGAAATTTGCAGAAAATAAGATAAACAATGGCTCTGAAGCAATGAAAGAATTCATTACTCGTAAGATGACAGAGAAGTTATCAAAAAAAGGTGTTGATGCATCTGACATGTCAATGCCAAAAATATTTGAAGGTACTTTAGCAGAAATGAGAAAACCTTTAAATATTGCAAAAGCAGTTGGCAAAGTTGCTGTTGTTGGTACATTGATTGGTTTTGGTATTGATGCAATTAAAAATAGCAAAATGAATAAAGCGGATGCTAAAGTTGCTCAACAATCAAATGAAGATAAAAAAGCATAATACTTATTTTAATAATCGATAAAAATTTAAGAGGACAAACTAGTTTTGTTCTCTTTTTTATTTTCTAAGATATGTAATTTAGATAAAATTACTGCTGAAATCATTAAAATACAACCAATAGTTTCTCTTATTGTCATTGTTTCATTTAGTATAATTGTTCCACCCAGTACGGCAAAAACGGATTCCAAGCATAGCAATAATGATGCAATAGTTGGAGTCGTATATTTTTGACCAAATATTTGTAGGGTGTATGCAACACCACAAGTTAGTATTCCGGCATATAATAATGGAATTTTACATATATAAATATTCTGTAGTGTTGGGGTTTCAAATCCAAACATCAAAGGAATTGATAAAATACCTACTGTCAAAAATTGAATTAATGAAACTCTAACTGGATCAATATTTCTTGTTACGTTGTTTACAACGATAATATGTATTCCATAGAATAATGTGCTTATTAACAGTATCATATCGTATGTATTGAATGATGAATTGCTTTTAAAGCAAAGTAGATACAATCCAATAACTGCGATAAAGACACTCATGATAACATTGTTTGAAATTTTTTTACCAAAGAATGCTGAAATTATTGGTACGTAAATTATATATAAAGCGGAGATGAATCCTGCTTTACCAGCATCGACATAAAGCATGCAATATTGTTGGATTGACATTGCAATGAATAATGCTATACCACACAAAATACCTTTCTGTATGTTCTATTTTGATTTGCCCATGCAGTCCAAATACT